>ENA-OQHL01000541-OQHL01000541.1-human-gut-metagenome-genome-assembly--contig:-NODE-541-length-25534-cov-2.928209_pt1 | contig 25534 bp, 27 predicted proteins | sample MGYA00242565_ERZ504723 | MGnify/ENA primary metagenome ERZ504723 (study PRJEB26092, sample SAMD00036211) | human gut metagenome | host: Homo sapiens | study: EMG produced TPA metagenomics assembly of... | reverse complement strand
GATCAAGCATCTTATTGATAATGGCTGTAATCACAGCCTCCTGGTTCTTTCCACGCTGGTTGTCACCGGATGCAAAGCTGTGACGCTCTCTTGAAAATGCAAGCGCCTGCTTTCCGTTCAGGTGGTTGACTCCCTTCTGGAATGAATATCCCTGTGCTTCGAAAGCATACTCGGAATTCACATCGATTCCTCCCAGTGTATCTACAATTTCAATCAGCGAAGTAAAATTAACTCTCGCATAATAATTAATATCCGTATTATAAAGCTGTTCCAGCGTCGCCATGGAAACATCTACTCCATAGATTCCCGCATGTGTCAGCTTATCTCTCTGATTTCCGGAAACGCCCGGTAAGAGCACGTAGTAGTCACGCGGCGTAGTTGTCAGAAGTACCTGACGTGTCTTCGGATTGACCGTCGCAATGATATTGACATCGCTTCGGCTGTTCGTGGAAATCGGTCCATACACGTCGATTCCACTGATATAGACATTAAATGGTTCCGTCACACTCTGATCCACCTTCTCCAGTTTCGTATCGATTCCATATTGGTAGAGAATCCGGATCTGGTCTTCATATCCTTCAATATCATCCGCAATCAGACTGTTAAATGCCTCATTATAGATTGCAGCCTCAATTCTTCCATCCAGAAGGGCCTGTGCTTCCTCCTGAATTGTAGTAAATTCTTTTACATTTGGCTCCTGACCGATCAATGTCGTCAGTTTCGTAAGCATTTTTTCATTATTTGTCCTGTCTGCCGCCGTCTGGACTCCAAAAATATAATTCTCCGTATCCAGAATTGACTGAGCGCTGTCCTCTTTCTTTACGACTACAATCATATTGTCGGTCTTATACTCAGCTCCCCCCAGATTACTGATTGCCTTGTGCATATTCATAAAGTAATAGGTTCCAAACGCCAACGCGGCGCTGATCAGAATACTCAGTATCACTCCGATAAGATTTACTTTACTTCTGGCAAACTGAAGTCCGAATGTCAGTGCAAACAGCACGAACAGGACCGCAGCACCTGCTGCCAGATATTTCATCGGAATCATTCCACTGTTAAATAAAATTCCCACAAAAATCACGGAAATCAGAAGCTGTATAACCGCTAGGACCTTCCCCAGGGTATGTTTTCCCCGTTTCTCATCGTAATACTGATGAGAGCCTCGGTGTCTTCTCCGCTCTCTTTGTTCCCTTCTCTGCGGCATTTCTATTCACCCCTTTTTACCTACTGTACCGTCAATGTAAACTCTTCAATATTTGACGTATTATTGTTGGTATCCATCACATAGTAACGGATCGTATATGTACCTGGGACAGAAGTATTATACTGTCCATCCGCATGAATCCGTCTGGAAAGAACCGATACGTCATCCTGGTCATCCACAACCTGATCAATCACAGAAAGAATGTCAAACGTCTCTCCCACTTTGATTGTCCTTGCAGATTCTGTCAGACGGATCGCCGGGTTGACACCGTTTGGCTTAAGCTCACCTTCATTGGTATTCTCCGCGTCCGTTTTATCCTTTGAAGTATCTTCTTTCGTATCTTCTGTATTCGCAGTATCAGAAGCGGTATCTTCCTTTTTTGCTTCCTCTTGTTTCTGCTCCTCGCTCTTTGCCTCAGACTGGTCTGAATTGCTGTCCTCGTTGTCTGCTGTCTGACCTGCATCCTGTCCGCTTTCTCCCGTGCTTTCATAATCGATCACTCGGGTCTTGATGCCGACATTATTGCTCTTATCAATCACAGCATAGCGGACAATCGCTCTTGTCCCATCGCTTACCGCAGTAATGCTGTCGACAAAGATTTGATCCGTCACATCCCCGTCTCTGTTATCTTTGGCAGTGACGCCATCCAGAAGCTCCGCATAGTCGTCGCCGTCTCTGTAAGTAATTTCTTTATCCTTATCTTCGATCGTGATGACCGGTGCTTTTTTATCCTCTGCCATGGTAAGAATCGCAGACACGGCAAAAAGGGCCGCGCACCCGACTACCAGAGCAAAGGTCAATAGCCTTTGTCTCATCTTACGCTCTCCTATTTTGATTATTTATCGCTTCCGTAATGTCCGTAGTATTTACCATAGTATTTGCCGTAATACTTATTCTGTTTCATAGATACCTTGTTGAGCACCACGCCAAGGATATTACATCCGGTCTTTGCGAGCTGGTCTTTTACAGAACGCGCAAACTTATAGCTGATCGTGTTGGCAGAGATGACAAGGATTGCCGCATCGCAGACAGCCGATACGATGGCACTGTCGATCACACTTCCAAGCGGAGGAGTGTCGATAATAATATAATCATAGATGTTTCTTGCCTCTTTTAAAAGCGCCGCAAACTTTTTGCTTCCCAGAAGCTCCGCCGGATTTGGCGGTACCGGGCCTGCAAAAATAACAAACAGTCCCTTTTCATTCGTCTTGCATAAAATCTCAGAAAGATCCCCCTGTCCAGAAAGGAAATGAGTCAGCCCCTTCATTTCACCTGAAATCTTATAACGTCCGGTCAAAACGGACTTTCTTAAATCCGCGTCAATAAAAAGTACTTTCTTTCCCGCTTCAGCAAGAGAATATGCCGTTGACAAAGATACGGTACTCTTTCCTTCACTCGGTGTGCAGCTTGTGACCGCAATAATTTTGTTCTCCTCTCCGGAAAATTCAATATTTGTACGCAGTTGCTTGTAGGATTCATTGATCCGATAATCCTGCATACTCTTTAAGTTCAATGCGATTTCTTTCATCTTCAGACCTCCCAAACCTTACTTTTTCGCAGTCTTTTTCTGGAAATTGCGGGCTGAGAGCCCTTTTACACGTTTTTTGTTCTTTGCGCTTGTTCCATCGTATACCGGAATGGACGCAAGTACGTTCAGACCAAGATAAGTCTCTACATCTTCCGGGGTCTTCACAGTATCATCAAGCATAAAGACCAGAATAATGATACCTGCCGCAATCAGGATTCCAAGGATTGCTCCGATGAGCGTATTTTTCATTACGCTCGGGCTACTTGGGTGATCCGGCAGATTGGCGTTTTCTACTGCCTGTACAGAATCTACATCCATGATCGCTTTGATCTGGATACTGACTGCCTGACGTACCGCGTCCGCAATGTCTCTTGCCTGCTTCGGCTGCGGATCTTCCACATTGATGGACATGACACGGGTGTCTGTCGGTGTGGTAACGGTAATTTTCTTAGCCAGTTCTTCTGTTTCCATATCGAGATTCAAAACGGAAATGACTTCCTCCAACACCGGGCGGCTCTTAACCAACTCCGCATAATCCTTCGTCAACTGGGTTCCGGTCTGCAGGTCGTTGTATGTCACGCTTCCTGTATCCGATGTCTTATTCAGCACATAAAATTTGGTCGTCGAAGTGTAAATCGGTGTGAGAAACAGCTTTGTTCCGACGAATGCCAACAGTCCCAACAGGATTCCTGCCAGGATAATCATGTGAGCCTTGCTCCATAATGTCATAAACAATTCGGTGAGATCAATCGTAATCTCATCATTTTCTTTCACATTCTGGTTTGTCCCTTCCATAAACACTATACCTTCCTAAATTCATTCTCGTTTAGTACTCGTCGATCTCTTCATTTCGAAGCACTTTCTTGGCGTTCTGGCCAAAGATCTGATCTGCGTACTCTTCTCCGCAGCGCTTTACCACTTCCTTGTATGCTTCCTGCATCTTCGGCGTACGCCGCTCGGAGCCATGGGCGTCTGTCCCTACAAGCTGTACCAGATGCGCTTTTAATACTTCTCTTAAAAATTTCTTTACGCTTCTTCCATAGCTTCCGGTAATGCTGCCCGTGTTCACCTGAAGATAAGCTCCCATTTCCCGTAAATATTCTACATTAGAAATATCTTTTCTCAGGCAATTATAACGCTCAATATGAGCAATGATGACCGTATGACCGCTCATCTGAAGCTTTCTCACTGCATTGAGGATATACTGGAACTCATCACCCGGTGAAAACTCCACCAGAATATATCTGGATTTCCGGATGCTGACTACCCTTCCTTCCTTTAAAAGCTCGGGCACATCTTCCCCATAGTAGATCTCCATTCCCAGACAGATCTGCATTTTGGGATGCACCTCTTTGGCAAGCTTTCTCGTCAGAAGTAACTGCTTTTTGATCAGTTCGATATCATTTTTCCCTCTCTGCTTGTGATAATGAGGGGTTGCCACCATGATCTGAATCCCCTCGTCCCATGCCTTTTGAAGCATGGCTTTGGTCTCTTCCGGAGTCTGGGAACCATCGTCCACCCCCGGAAGAATGTGACAGTGAATATCTACAAACTGGTTCATCTATCCTACTCCAATCTTTTTATGCGATTGCTCTTCGCTCTTCACTTATTATAAGTTACTGACTTTTCTCCTTCAAGCACAAGTTGCAATCGTCTCTGTCTTTCTACTCTCTTCGTTCCGAAGTGTGACGGCAACTCCTCCTTCCCGGTTTTGGTCTGTTTATTCTGATTCCCGGCAGAACGATTCTATTGTCTCCACAACCTCTTCAATCGTCATATCCGAGCTGTCAACAAGTCTCGCGTCCTCTGCCTGACATAATGGGGAGATGTCTCTTGTCATATCTCTTCTGTCTCGTTCTTCAATATCCGATGCGATCTTTTCGTAGTCGCAGGATTCTCCCTTTTCCAACAATTCATTGTACCTTCGTCTTGCTCTTGTGTCAACACTTGCGGTCAGGAAGATTTTGAGATCCGCATCCGGAAGAACGCTTGTTCCGATATCTCTTCCATCCATAACCACGTTCTCTTTCTCAGCAAGATCCCTCTGTAATTCCAGAAGTTTGGCTCTTACTACCGCAATCCCGGAACTTCTGGACGCCATATTCCCAACTGCCTCTTCCCGCAGATGGCATGTGACATTGACATGATTTACATAGATCTGTTGAATTCCATTTTCATAGGCAATGTCAATGCTTACATCATTGCATGCCTTGGCAATGGCTGCTTCCTCCTGCGGCTGAATCCCTCTGCTCAGAAAATAGTAGGCAAGTCCCCGGTACATTGCTCCCGTGTCTACATAGACAAACCCCTTCTTCTTTGCAAGGAGCTTTGCTATCGTGCTTTTTCCGGCGCCTGCCGGTCCGTCAATCGCTATCTGATACCCCATGAAAGTAAACCTCCGATATTTGTATTTATTCTCAGGATCTCCCCTGATTATTCGGTAAATGCGCAAGAGCCCGCCGCATTTCCGGTGGACCAGGCAATCTGAAGATTAAATCCTCCTGTCGTTGCGTCCAGATCCAGCACTTCTCCCGCAAAATACAGATTCCCTACCAGTTTGGACTCCATCGTTGCCGGATTCATCTCCCGCACAGCAACACCGCCTTGGGTAATGATAGCTTCGTTAAATCCCCTGAGCCCTGTGATAGTAATCTCCATGCCTTTTAATAAAGCGGTAAGCCTTAGCCGCTCTTCCTTTGTGATCTCGTGAATCTTCTTTTCCGGTTGGATCCGGCTAAGCTCTACCACAACTGGAATCAGTTTCGATGGAAGAAGTTTTGACAGTGTGTTTTTGAACTGCCTGTTTTGATTCTCTTCAAAATCCCGCAGGATTCTTGCGTCAAGCTGTTCCGGTGTCAGCGCCGGCTTCAGGTCGATCCGCAGCTTCAGTGTCCGCTCTTCAGCTTTTTCCCGATAAAGGAACTGGCGCTTAATATCATTGGGCCGCTCACACCATAATGGGTAAACAGCATCTCACCAAAATCCTCGTAGAGTATCTTCCTCCCATCCAGGATCGTGATAGCCGTATTCCGAAAGGGAAAGCCCCTGAAGGTCTTTTACAAAACGCCTCTTTCGTCTCCAACGGCATCCAGTGCCGGCCGGATCGCCGTCACAACTATGACCCAGCTCTCTCGCGAACCGATAGCCGTCTCCATCTGAGCCTGTCGTCTGGTAGGAATTACCGCCGGTAGCTATGATGCAGGCATCCGCCTCCACCTTCGTACCATCCGCGAGATACAGTGCCGAAAACCTGCCGTCCTTTTCCACAATCCGGCGAACCGCCGTATGCAGACGTACCCGGACTCCAAGTCGCTTCATCTCTTCACTCAACACCCGGATCACATCCGATGAATGATCCGATTCCGGAAATACCCGGCCTCCTCGCTCTGTCTTCATTCTGAGGCCGATTCCCCGAAAAAAGGTCCATCGTCTCTTCGTTCGTAAACCCATAAAAACTACTGTATAAAAATTTCTTATTTGTCACTACGGCTTCAAGAAGCTCTTCCATCTCGCAGGAATTCGTCAGATTACATCTGCCCTTTCCGGTAATGTAGAGTTTCTTGCCTAGCTTTTCATTTTCTCAAATACTTCTACATGATTTCCATTTCTTGCCGCGAAAATGGCTGCTATCATGCCTGCAGCTCCTCCGCCTACAACTGCTATTTTCCCCATTCGGTTCTCCTTATTCTTTATCCGGAAAGCGGATTGACATTTGATCCCTGACCGGATTCAACTCATCGTTTGAATAAATCTGGTACTCATCCCAGATCTCCTCCAATGTCACAAGAGTGTCCACAACCTCTTCCTGCTTTTTCATACAAAGTGCAACCACAAGTGCGTTGATTACACTAAGCGGCGCCACAAGAGAATCTACAACAGACGCCATATCACTGCGGGCAATCAGACTGCAGGACGAATACAGATTCATCGGAGAATGGATGCTATCCGTCAGCGTAATGATCTTTGCTTTCCGGTTATTGGCAAACTCCAGTGCCTTTAATGTCCGCATGGAATATCTAGGAAAACTAATGCCGATGATCACATCCTCCTCCGTAATCCGCACGATCTGCTCAAAAATCTCGCTGGAACTGTTTGTATCCACACTGATAACATTGTCCCGGACGAGATTCAGATAAAATCCAAGGAATCTCGCAAGAGCGGCACAGCTTCTGATCCCCACAATATAAATTTTCCTTGCGTTTAAGATCATATCCACCGCCGCTTCAAAGGAATTCTGATCAATATGCTCCATCGTCAGCTTGATCTTCTCAATATCCGACTGTAGCACACTCATCAGAATCTCTGACTGGCTTACCCTTCCGTAAGTCACCTCCATGCGTTGAATAAAATTCAGACGGTTACTCACCAGCTCCTCCAATGCTTTCTGGAACTGAGGATACCCCTTGTATCCGAGAACAACCGCAAATCTTACCACTGTAGACTCACTGACGCCGACCACTTCCCCAAGCCTGGATGCCGTCATAAAAACCGCCTTCTCATAAGAAGCACGGATATAGTCCGCGAGCCGCTTCTGACCCTTGCTCATCTTATCATACCGATCCTCAATTCTCTCCAGCAACTCATTTTTACCTGTCACAATTCATTTCCTCCAAAAGTCCACAATAGCTAGTTCAGTATACCGCTTTTTCTAATGAATTACAAGCTTTTCACAGGAGTCGACAAAAAAGAGGACAAAAAAAAATTTGTAACATATCGTATTATCGTTCTGCAATTTGAAAGGGACATGTCCGGTATCCCGTAACATGTCCCTTTGAAAATCTGTATGTGATTCCATGAAAGGAAAACGAGGATTCTGTCTTTTTTCGGACTAAGCTCTGCGATTATACTGGGTAACTTCCGTTTTTGGTGTCCGCAATCGTCTCGTCCATCTTCGTCTGCTGTGCCTGACGGTATTTGAAGTAATCCACAGCCACCTGCGGAAAGAGAGCGTAAGTGAGCACGTCTTCGTCCTGCTGCTCCCACTGTTTCATTTCGTTTTCCAGCGTTTCCAGCTCGTCTGGAATCAGATCCGCCGGCCGACAGGTAATGCAGTCGTTGATCTCATCTCCAAGACACTTCTTCTTGACGTCCTCGTTGAACGGGCGGACGGTCTCACCGTATTTACCTTTCAGAATATCTTTTGTCTCTTTGGTCGCCATCTTGTATCGTTCACCCATCAGGACATTGAACACGGCCTGCGTTCCTACGATCTGAGAAGATGGCGTGACAAGCGGCGGTTCTCCAAGATCCTTACGGACTCTCGGCACTTCTTCCAATACGTCGTAGTACTTGTCTTCCGCTCCCTGCTCTTTTAACTGAGAAGTCAGGTTGGAGAGCATCCCACCCGGCACCTGGTAAAGGAGTGTCTTGATGTTGACGCCGAGGTTCTTTGGATTGAGCAGTCCGCTTTCCAGTGCATGATCCCGGATCGGGCGGAAATAGTCTGCGATCTCAGATAGAAGCTTCTGGTCGAATCCGGTATCATACGGCGTGCCTTTGAATGTCTCTACCATGACTTCTGTCGCCGGCTGGGATGTTCCCAGCGCGAACGGTGACATTGCGGTGTCGATCACGTCCACGCCAGCCTCTACTGCCTTTAAGTACGTCATAGAAGCAACACCGGACGTATAATGGGTGTGAAGCTGAATCGGGAGGCTTGTCGCTTCTTTTAAAGCTGTCACCAGTTCCGTTGCCCGATAAGGAAGAAGCAGACCCGCCATATCTTTGATACAGATGGAATCCGCCCCCATCTCCTCGATTTCTTTTGCTTTGCCAACCCAGTATTCCAGGGTGTAAGCATCTCCAAGTGTATAGGACAGCGCGACCTGTGCATGAGCCTTTTCTTTATTCGCAGCCTTGACTGCGGTCTTCAGGTTCCGAAGATCATTCAGGCAGTCAAAAATACGGATAATATCGATTCCGTTCGCAACAGATTTCTGTACGAAATACTCTACCACATCGTCGCCATACGGACGATATCCAAGGATATTCTGTCCCCGGAAGAGCATCTGAAGCTTCGTGTTCTTGAAACCATCACGGAATTTCCGAAGTCTGTCCCACGGATCTTCCTTCAGGAAACGTAAGGACGCGTCAAATGTGGCGCCGCCCCAGCACTCTACCGAATGATATCCGACCTTGTCCAGTTTATCGACGATCGGCATCATCTGCTCTGTCGTCATTCTTGTTGCGATCAGAGACTGATGTGCGTCACGCAGAATCGTCTCTGTTATTTTAATTGGTTTTTTCTCAGCCATTTCAATCTCCTCCTCGATCTTATTTCACACCGAATATCGCCATAAAAGTTCCCGCCGCAACCGCAGTTCCAATAACGCCTGCTACGTTCGGCCCCATCGCATGCATCAGAAGGAAGTTCGTCGGATCTGCCTCCGCTCCTACCTTCTGAGAAACTCTGGCTGCCATCGGTACCGCGGAAACACCGGCGGAACCGATGAGCGGGTTCACTTTGCCGCCGGTTGCGTAACACATAATCTTACCAAAGACAACACCAGCCGCGGTTCCAAAGGCAAACGCGATCAGTCCCAGGATAACGATCTTGATGGTATCCCAGTTCAGAAACGCCTCCGCGCTTGTGGTGGCGCCGACAGAAGTTCCAAGCAGGATAACAACGATGTACATCAGGGCGTTAGAAGCTGTCTCTGTAAGCTGTCTTACCACTCCGGATTCCCGGAAGAGATTACCAAGCATCAGCATACCGACAAGTGGTGCTGTTGTTGGAAGAATGAGGCAGACAACGATGGTAACGATAATCGGGAAGAGAATCGCCTCCAGCTTGGATACCGGTCTGAGCTGTTCCATCTTGATCTTTCTCTCTTTTTCCGTTGTCAGAAGCTTCATAATCGGCGGCTGAATGATCGGTACCAGCGCCATGTAGGAGTACGCTGCTACTGCAATCGGGCCAAGCAATGCGGTCTGCTGAAGCTTTCCACAGAGGAAAATGGAAGTCGGGCCGTCCGCGCCTCCAATGATAGCGATCGCCGCTGCCGCCTTGTCAGAGAATCCCATTGCCATCGCTCCCAGGTACGCCGCAAAGATACCAAACTGAGCAGCCGCACCCAAAAGAAAACTCTTCGGGTTGGCAATCAGCGGGCGGAAATCTGTCATTGCTCCAACGCCCATGAAGATCAGGGACGGAAGAATCGACCATTCGTCCAGTTTATAGAAATAATACAAAAGTCCACCGGTACCGTTTTCTGCGTCCTCAAAAGACAACATAATGTCCGGATAGATATTTACAAGAAGCATCCCAAAAGCAATCGGAACGAGAAGAAGCGGTTCAAACCCTCTGTTAATCGCAAGGTACAGGAAAACACATGCCACCGCAATCATAATCAGGTTGCCAACCGTCAGGTTCAGAAATGCCGTCTGCTCTACAAGACGCCCTAACGTCTCTATTATATAGCTCATGTTCTAACCTCCATTGTCAGTTGTCATTAATTTAATGTTGCAAGCAAGGTTCCGGCTTCACATGCATCTCCTACCGCCAATTCAATGCTCGCCACTGTACCGTCTTCCGGTGCGACAACCGGGATCTCCATCTTCATCGCCTCAATGATGACAACTGCGTCTCCCCTTTTGACCTTCTGCCCCACAGAGGCCTCGATTTTAAATACCTTTCCGGCTGCTCCTGCCTCAACACGTATATTTCCTGCTCCCTGAGCGTTTTTCGGTGCGGCTTTCGGTGCTGCAGGGGCCTTCGGCGCGGCTTTCGGAGCCGCCGGAGCCTTAACTGCCTCGCCGTTTTCTTCTACCGTTAACGTCATATACATTTCCATTACTGTGATTGTATAGTCTTTTCATATTTGCTTCCTCCTATTTCCACCTGACTGTTTTTTCTTCCTTTTTTTAATGACGCACTACAATTCGTCTTGTAGTAAGTCCTTCACTTGCCGCGATTGCCGCGGTAATCACCTGCTGCCAGTTCCAGATCGTCTGTCAGATCTTCTGCCGTCTCTTCTGAAGCTTCTGTTTCTTCCGGCTCCGGATGGTTCAAGACTTCCGCCTGTTTTGGTTCCGTTTTTTTCCGCTGTGTCTTTCCGATCAGACCAAACAGGGAAATAATAAAGGAAATGAAAATCAGTACGACAAATACCGTTCCCATTCCAAGTACGGTATTCAATCCCGCCTTTTTCAGAATCTCTCCCATCGTATACTTGGCTGAGGCTGTAAAGCTCAACATCTTGGAATCTTCGCTAAATTCAATTGTAATCTCGGCGTCTCTGTCCTTGTATTTTGCATCTGATGTCAGCATGATGCTGCCGGAACTCTCTTCTACTTTAAAATCATCATGCTCTACATAGTCGCCGCACTCCTCGACTCCTGCTTCCCAGGCATCAATCATCGTTGTAAAGTTGGCCGCATCTACATTAAATCCGGACTGAAGCAGTGTCAGATTCAGCTGCAATTCGTTCACATCTTTGAAAGCGTCCAGCTCCTCGGACGACATCTGACTGAAACTGGAGATGAGTGCGTCCGCCTGACTGATCAGCGTCTCTTTGTCGTAGTCCGCCTCAGAACTTTCGCTGCATCCGGAAAGGACAAACACGAGAGCAAGGAGGACTGCCAATAAACTTATTCTCTTCTTCAACTCGTCTCACCTCTCTATATTGTTCCGTGCTTTTTCACCGGATGATCCTCTCTTTTTGTAAAGAGCATCTCCAGCGCTCCAATGACATATTTCCTTGTATCTTCCGGAGCGATCACGGTATCCACATAGCCTCTTGCCGCCGCGGAAGCCGCGCTCTCCTGAAGATTCTGGTAAACTTCCGCCTGCGCTCTTTGCTCTTCTAAAGATGCATCCGGACAGAGGATCTTCGCAGCCAAAGACGCATCCATCGTGCCAATCCGGGCATCGGTCCAAGCATAAACCATGTCCGCGCCCAGCGCCTTGCTGTTCATCACAAGGTAGCCGCTTCCGTATGCCTTTCCTGTCACCACATTAATCTTCGGCACTGTTGCGGAAGCGAACGCATAAACAAGCCTTGCGGCCTCTCTTGCAAGCGTCTTCTCGCCGCACTTGGACGCCTTGAATCCATCTACGTCTGTCAGCGTCAATACTGGAATCTCAAAGGCATCACAAAATGTCACGAAATCCGCTGCTTTCTTACATCCTTTGGAGGACAGGGAACCGTCAAATTCCTGCTGTGTCTTTCCTTCTTCATCGTAGACTTTCGAACGGTTCGCCACAACTCCGACCGTCACACCGTTCATACGGATAAATCCGGTCACCATCTCTTTTGCATAGTCCGCCTTGACTTCTATCAATTTCTGATTGTCAGCAATCATGGACAAAACGAGAGCAGCATCATCGGAACCGTTTTCAATTCCGGCGCACACGCGATTCAGATCATCTGTACATTCCCCGTAAGAATCGTTATCTTCGTTATTCGCTGGAATTATGCAGATCAGGTCCCGGATCTGTGAGAGAATCTCTCCCTCGGTTCCACAAAAATCTACATTTCCTGCTTCCTCAGCCTGAAACCTCGCGCCGGAAGTATCACATATTTCCACACGATTCCCCGGAATCGCGTTAGGAGAATTGACAAAAGCTTTCCTTTTTCTTCCATAAAACGTAAAATCAGAAAGACCGGAAAGGATTGCCGCACCGCCGCCACAGGTTCCAGAAACGGCTGTGAATCTGCGGAATCACACCAGATGCGAGCGCCATGTTTCGCATAGATCGTACCAAACGCCTGTAAAGCGTCCGTGCCTTCCTGAAGGCGCAGTCCCGAACAATCAATCAATCCTATCACCGGCGCTCCCATCTTCATGGCCATGTCATAAAGTGCAATGATCTTTCTTGCGTGCATCTCTCCAATGGAGCCGCCGAAAACGGATGCGTCCTGGCTGTAGACGTATACCAGACTTCCGTCAATGACTCCATATCCGGTGATCACCCCATCGCCCGGAACTTTGCTTTCCTGCATGTTGAAATCCGTACTTCTCGCCATCACGGCGCCGCCGATTTCAACAAAGCTGCCGGCATCCAGTAATTCTGAAATCCTGAAAGCTGCCGGCGTTTTTGCTGCTTCGTTACTCATAAACCTAGCCCTCCATTTGTATTATATTACTAAAAGTTAAACCAAATTTTAGCCAATTATATTATAGGTTCTACAGCTTCATTTTTCAAGTGCTTGTGTGAAATTTTTGACAGTTTTTTTCAGCAATGTAGTACATTATCATTTTAAAGTGCTCATGTTTTTTCTGTATATTTTTTACCTCTTTTTTATTTTATCCAATTCATTATTTTCTTTTTCCTTTTTTCTGTCATTTTTTTATAAAAATTTAATAATTTTAAGGCGTGTTACAAAAAATTCATTGTCTCGACAGTCAAATTGTGTTAAAATACTTCATACAGGGATGTCATTATGTTATAAAGGAATTCCAGAAGAGATGACATCTTTTGTCTTTTTATGGCAATCAAAAGTGATTCCGAGTCAAAAAGCAGATCTGTCCTGGCTTTCTCCCAGGTCAGGAGGTAATGGCAGATCTGATGTTCAGCCGGGACAATTTTTTGTCTCGCATCGCTTTTCCACCGTCCAGGTGGATGGATCTTACAGAGCTGGGCTAATGCAGTACCTGGATCTGTCAGATCGCGGATATTATCCAGATGCGGAGCAGACCGGATCTTTTTCACGGCATCTTCTGCCAAGAGCAGATCTTTTCGATTCTGTGAAAAAGTTCGGGCCGGTTCGGTAGCTGGATGAGAAAAGGGAGTTTTCCTCTTCCGTCCTGCCAGTTTGTCCGATTATTCTGACCGGGCAAAGACAAGGAGACAGATCATTCCCTGACAGCCTTTTAGACTGTTCACTCTGTCTTTTGATGTTGTTCTTCTGCGAACTATCATTCCTTTACATAGTCTTTTTCCAGCCGGTATATTATGGATGCTGATTTCATAATCTGTAAAAAGACATCCGCCGTAAGGCAGACTACCGTCTGATCCGATTCTGACATAAGCTGCTGCATCAGTCCATGTCTGTTTTCAATTCAGACATCTCTTCGTGCGTTTGCATGTAGAGTTTTTTCCTTAAATCTTAGGAAAGGCCTGGATGATTTACGTATGAGAAATCAAAAAATTTATTGGAGGGTTTTGACTATGGGAAACACAGCAACTAAATCCAAGAAAGGTTATCCTTTTGGTTTCTACGCTTGTTCTCTGGGATTCACATTTGAAAGATGTGCATTCTACACTGTAAAATGGCTCCTTGCCATTTGGCTTGCTACAGAGACAACAAGTAAGATGGGTGGTATGGGACTTACTTCTGTTGAAGCAGGAAAAATCTCCGCTTACTTCGTAGCAGCTACTTACATTACCCCGATGATCGGCGGATACCTCGCTGACTACTGGGTAAGCCCGAGACTTTGCGTAGTTCTTGGTATGATTCTTATGGGTGCCGGCTATCTTGTCGGATGGCAGGCAACAAACTTAACACTGGTATGGGTAATGATTATCCTCGTTGCCGTTGGTACAGGTTTATTCAAAGGTAACTTATCCGGTGTCAACAGTTTGATGTTTGATGATCAGGATGAACTGAACTCCGCGTTCTCCGTACAGTATTCTTTCGTTAATATCGGTTCTTTCATCGGAACGACATTCGTCGTACTGCTTGCGGATTCTCAGGGATATCAGTTCCTGCTTCTGATCGCTGGTATTCTCCTTCTGGTAGACGCTGTTTGGTTCCTTGCAAACGGTAAAGCTCTTGGTAACAAGGGTAAAGAGCCGTTCAAGAAAGACCAGAGATCTTTCGTTGACAAAGACAAGAAAGCTGCGGAAGAGAGCAAACCGCTTACAACAGGCGACAAGAAGCGTGTATTCGCTATCATTATTGTTACTCTTCTTTCTGCAATCTTCTGGATCGCTTGGTATATGTCCTACAACGTAGTTTACTACTACTTCGGATTCGGTGACAGCTCCGAATTCCTGAACTGGGCAGACTGGAGCCTGTTCGGATGGAAGATTCCTCAGACATCCTACTTTGACTCTCTGAATGCTCTGACATGTATCGTTCTCGGACCTGTTTTTGCCATCGTTTGGGCTAAGATGGCTGCAAGACCGAAGGGTGACATGTCCATGTTCAAGAAGACAGCTATTGGTATTTTCCTTGTAGGTCTTTCCTACGTAGCTATGGTATTAGCTAATATAATCCGTGGCGACGGACAGTGCTCTTGGTTCTGGGTAATCCTGATCGCACTATTAATGTCCGTTGGAGAAATGATTTTCTCACCACTTGGAAACTCCTTTATTTCCATGTTCGCACCTGCGAAACTGATGGGTCTTCTGTTAGGATTCTGGCCAATCGCTGTATTTATTGCTACACTGATTTACCCGAGTCTGTACGGTGCATTGGATGCTGGTTCAAGAGCTGGAAAATTCAATCTCTACTACGGCATCATTGCTGCAGTGGTTATTGTCTGTGCGGTTCTACTGTATGCATTCAGTGGTAAACTTGACAAACTTGCAGATGAAAAATAGGAATGATTTCCAGAAAGCGGTATGGTAATTCCATACCGCTTTTTTTATACAATTTTTAAGTTTTTCACACTTCCCACACATAAGATTTGAACTCCGGTCTAAATAGTGATAAAATATGGATAGCTAAATTTATTTTAGAAAAAGGAGGTTTTTCTCATGACTGTTGTAGCAGACAGAATTGCCAGACTTCGTGCTCTGATGGCCGAAAAAGGAATTGACGCCTATGTCGTTCCGACCGCTGATTTTCACCAGAGCGAATACGTAGGCGAACATTTTAAAGCAAGAAAATTTATTACAGGGTTCAGCGGATCTTACGGAACCGCTGTCATCGGAAAAGATGATGCCGGCCTTTGGACAGATGGAAGATATTTCTTCCAGGCAGAGCATGAAATGGAAGGAAGCGGCGTCAGACTGATGAAAATGTTTGTCGGAGATACCCCGTCTGTCACTGAATGGCTTGCATCCTACGTCCCGAAAGGCGGTAAGGTCGGATTCGACGGACGTGTCCTCTCCATGGGCGAAGGACAGGAATACGAGGAAGCACTTACGAAAAAAGGTATTCAAATCGATTACTCAGAAGATCTCATTGATCAGATCTGGGAAGACCGCCCGCCACTTTCTGACAAACCGGCATTTTTCCTGGAAGAAAAGTACAGTGGAGAAAGCGCTTCATCCAAACTAAAAAGAGTACGGAAGGTCATGGAAGAACAGGGTGCAACCGTACATATCATTGCTTCTTTGGATGACGTCTGCTGGCTGCTCAATGTGCGCGGCGATGACATCGATTTCTTCCCGCTCCTGCTCTCCTACGCGATTGTAAAGACAGACAGCGTAGATCTTTATGTGGATGAAACCAAGCTGAACGACCAAATCCTTGCGGAATTTGCAAAAGTCGATGTTGTTCTGCATCCGTACAATGATATTTATGAAGATATCAAAAATCTTTCCGAAAATGATGTTGCCATGATCGATCCGATGAAAATGAATTATGCGCTTTATAAGAATATTCCTTGTAAGACCGTAGAATGTGCAAATCCGACGATTCTTATGAAAGCAATGAAAAATCCTGTAGAGCTGGAAAATATTAAAGAGGCTCACATCAAGGATGGCGTAGCCATCACGAAATTCATGTACTGGATCAAAACCAGATACGATAAAGAGGTCATCACAGAGCTTAGCGCTGCTGACAAACTCACAAGCCTCCGTGCGGAACAAGAAGGGTATATCCGCGACAGCTTCGAGCCCCTTTGCGCTTTTGCGGATCATGCTGCCATGATGCACTACTCTCCTTCCAAGGAGACGGATGTACAGCTCAAAGAAGGAAACCTCTTCCTCAACGATACTGGCGGCGGTTACTACGAAGGATCTACGGATATCACCCGTACTTTTGTACTTGGGTCTATCAACGAGGAACTGAAGAAGTACTTCACAGCCGTTGTCCGCGCCATGATGAACCTGGCACGCGCCAAATTCCTCTATGGCTGCTATGGATACAATCTGGATGTTCTGGCAAGAGAGCCAATCTGGGAATTAGACCTTGACTTCCAGTGCGGAACCGGACATGGTGTAGGATACCTCGCAAATGTCCATGAACCACCGACAGGCTTCCGCTGGTATATCGTCCCGAGCAAGAATGAGCATCATCAGCTCGAAGAAGGTATGGTCATCACAGACGAACCAGGTATTTATGAAGATGGCAAATTCGGTATCCGTACTGAAAACGAATTCATCGTCAGAAAAGGAACCGCAAACAAATATGGCCAGTTCATGTATTTTGAGACGATTACCTTCGCCCCAATCGATCTCGATGGTATCGATCCGCAGTACCTGTCCAAAGCAGAAAAGGACTGGCTCAATGACTACCACAAACAAGTATATGAAAAAATCGCTCCACATCTGACAGATGAAGAGCGGGAATGGCTCAAGACATATACAAGAGAGATTTAAGGATTGATTTTGGGGGACGTGTTCCAATGCAGCGAAACACGTCCCCCAAGTTTTAAAAACGAAAGCTCAAAGTGCATAGCTCTTCCAAAGCTGCCTGTAAATCCAGAGCAGATTTTTCTTTTGGATGCTTTCTCCACTGACAATCGGCTTTTCATCGAGTGTCTCTCCGTTCAGTAAAATTGTCACTGTTCCGAGTATATCTCCGCTCTCTATGGGTGCTGTAATCTCTTGTTTTTCCTCAATCTGTACCTGAATGGCCTCTGTTTTTTTCATTAGGATTCTTTTTTCCCGATCCTGGTCGTCAATATTTAAAAATGTATTTACTGTCCCGTCCTGATAAAGGTTTCCATCTTTAGCGGGGGCATCTTTTACGGTCCTTTTCTTTCCTGCTTCCAGTATCCGAATATCCTGATCCTGCATGGCATCCTCCCAGTAATTACAGTACCCGTACTGATCTAAGCCGTACTGTACCAGTGTTTTCGTATCGGCCCACTTATAGTTTTTATTGTTCGGCCAGCCACATGCCAACAGTGCGACAATCAATGTCCGGTCCCCCTGTCGTACCGCACCAACATAGCAATATCCTGCCTCTCCTGTAAAACCCGTTTTTCCGGTCAGTGCTCCCTCCATCATACTTAAAAACGCATTGTGGTTATTACATACATACTGTTTCTTCCCTGTAGTATCTTGAAATGTTTTAGACTTTGTCTGTGTAATCTGCAAAAAAGCATCTTTCTGCGGTGATTCCATAATGCAGTATTTCATAATTCTTGCAAGATCCTCCGCTGTAGTATGGTGAATACCATCTGCATCCTCTCCATCCAGACCATTAGGCGTCACAAAATTGGTATGGCCGCATCCCAGGTCCTTTGCTTTTTTGTCCATCAAATCTGTAAAGTTTTCCACTGATCCGGCAATATGCTCGGCTATCGCCCAGGCGCTGTCGTTGTGCGATTCCAGCATAATGGAATATAGAAGATCCTCCAGATAAAACGTGTCCCCCTCCCGCATCCCCAGATGCACCTCCGGCTGGGCTGCTGCTTTTTTTGAAACTGTGACAACATCTGTCCCTTTTCCCAACTCCAGGGCAAGTATACAGGTCATAATCTTTGTTGTACTGGCCATCGGCCGCTCTACTTCTCCGTTTTTCGCAAACAGCACCCTTCCGCTCTCTCCATCCATCAAAACCGCTGACTGCGCATAGAGCTTTAAATCATCCGGTGTTTTTTTATCCGCCGCCTTTACACATAATAGCGTCTCCGTCATCCTTACGGACACCCCAAACACAACAATGATGCATAGTATGATTATTTTCCGATATCCGCCATTTGCCATATCCTGTTGACCACTCCCGTCCAGACTATCTAAGACAACTTTATGAACTTTTGAAAATCTTTATGCCAAAAACACCCTGATCCGGACTGAAATCACAGATTTGTCTTGATTTTCCGCTCCCTTTGTTTTACCTGTACCTTACAAATTTTTTCTGTATTCCTTTTTTAAGGCAAAAGAGAGCAGCACACTACCGTTAAAAGTGTATACATGATCGCTCCTGTCTTTCCCATATTGACCACTGCTTCGATAGGGAGTACACTTGCCGACATCGCATTATAGATCGCATGCCCACAGATCGGAGCCCAGATATTGTCCGTCTTCATATAGAAATAGCCAAACACAAATGTTAGTGCTACCGCGATCAAATACCGCAGGACAACTTCCCAAATATCGAGGTCATACATTGTAAACCACATCGGGAAATGATAGGTTTCCCATATGATGCCAAGCACAACGATTCCCCACCGCTTTCCAAACTTCTCCTGCAGCGGTTTCTGCAAGAAGCCTCTCCATGCATATTCTTCTCCCCAATACTGAGCTGCTCCCACGAACATCACCAGCGCCGCTTGGACCAGTACAAGCAAATTGGAAAAGACTGCTATGTATTCATGTGAGTAGGCGAAAACCGCAAAAATATTTCTGCCCAATAAGATTAGGATAAACAAAATGATTGCTTTACGTATTTCCCGAAATCCATCAAAGGTACTGCTTTTCTTCTTTCCATAATTGTAAAGCCACAGCAATCTTAAACTTCCTATCACCATTACTGCACCGGCTATTACATTCGCAATTCCAGAACTGAGAATCCCTAAGATATCCAAAACAGAACCAGGCAATACAGCCAACAAAACATAAAATAATCTTTGGATTCTTCGTATTTTTCATCACAGCTTTTCGTCAGCGCCGCTCCTACGGCTGGCACCACACACATGGCGATTCCTGCGAGCTGGCCGTCAAAATGCAAAATTCCGAATTTTTCCAAAAAAAGCAATACGGAAAAAACAGCCTGCGTGAATGTTGTAAAAACAGCGAAAACAATATAACTTTTTTTCATTCCTTTATGACCCTTCTTTTTATGATAGGTTAAGTTTATTTTCCCAAACCAGTTCGTAAGATTAACATTCCTCCGCTATCTTTCTGATCAGGTATTCCGTATCTTCCCAGCCGATGCATGGATCAGTTATAGACTGGCCATAAGTCCGGTTTCCGGTGATTTCCTGCCGTCCCTCGATGAGGTAGCTCTCCACCATGACTCCTTTGATAAGTTGTTTCAGATCCCCATTATAATTTCTGCTGTGCATCACTTCGCTGACGATCCGAATTTGTTCTTTGTACTGTTTATTGGAGTTGGAATGGTTGGCGTCCACCACAACTGCCGGATTTTTCAATCCGGACGTCTGGTACATGGCGCTTAAACGGTAGAGATCCTCATAATGGTAGTTTGGAATACAGGTTCCGTATTTGTCCACGCCTCCCCGGAGGATGGCGTGTGCCAGCGAATTTCCGTTTGTCGTGACGTCCAGCGTCCGGTAGATGAACTGATGAGCCCCCTGAGCTGCCTTGATCGAATTCAGCATCACCGAAAGATCGCCGCTGGTCGGATTTTTCATTCCCACCGGGATATCCATACCGCTTGCTGTCAGACGGTGCTGCTGATTCTCCACAGACCGCGCCCCGACCGCCTCGTAAGAAAGAATGTCGTCCAAGTAGCTTCGATTTTCCGGGTAAAGCATCTCATCCGCCCCGGTCAGTCCGCTGACTGCAATCGCATGCAGATGAAGTTTCCGAATCGCAATCAGTCCCTCCAAAAGGTTGGGCGCCTGATCTGGTTTTGGCTGGTGCAGCATCCCTTTGTAGCCCTCTCCTGTGGTTCTTGGCTTATTCGTATAAATCCGAGGGATCAAAATCAGCTTGTCTTTTACTTCCTCATTCAGTCTGGCAAGCCGTTCCACGTATTCGCAGACAGAGTCCTCATTGTCCGCGGAACACGGGCCCACAATGACGAGAAACTTGTCCGAATATCCAGTGAAAACATTTTGGATCTCACCGTCCCGTACCGTTTTTTTCTCTTTCATTTCTCGTGTCATCGGATATTCCTGTTTCAGATCTTCCGGCTCCGGAAGTCTGGTTTGTATTTTCATTGCCATAATGTCTGTCCTTTCTTTTCCCTGTCCAGCCCGCTGTTTGCCATCATTTTACTGTTACACATGCAACTGGATCTTTGCTTCGTCTTCCGCCTCTTCTTTAAAGGATTCCATCTGTTCCGGGCCGATTCCCGGAAGATCCTCCAATTTCTGGACACTGAATCTTCGTAAAAACTCTTCTGTCGTTCCAAATAAAAGCGGTCTCCCCGGCGCGTCCAATCTTCCTACTTCACAGGCAAGATTATACTCCACAAGCTTATTGACCGCATGGTCGGATTTCACTCCCCGGATCTTTTCGATCTCAATCTTTGTAACCGGCTGCTTATACGCGATGATGGACAAAGTCTCCAGCAAAACATCAGTAAGCACCTGCTTTTTCGGCTGCTTTGCGATTCGAATCAGATAGTCATAAGCCTCCGGTTTCGTACACATCTGATACGCTCCCTCCAGCTCTACGATATTGATGCCCCTGTCTTCTGCCCGATATCGTTCCTGCATGGCGGCAATCGCCTCACGGATACGCTCCTGCGGTTCTTCCAGTGCCCCGGCAAGCCGGCCAAGCTCCACGCTTCCGCCCATAGTAAAGAGTATCGCCTCAATGATCCCCTCTAGTTTCCGTATCTCCACCGTCTTTGTCCTCCTTGTCTTTGGATAGAATCATAATTTCCCCGAAGGTGTCCTCCTGTCTGACCGTAATCTTCCCTGCTTTCATCATCTCCAGCACCGCAAGGAATGTCACAATCACCTGTACTTTGGATGTCTGCCGCATCAGGAGATCCCGGAACCGAAAAGAGCGGTGAGTCCGTGTATACTCCGCAAGAAACTCCATCTTTTCCGGCAGCGTCACCTCTTCTTTCTCGATCTTCCCGAACCGGCTTCTCACCGGGTCAATCTTGTCATGCTGACGGCGTATGACTTCCCGGAAAATTTCATGAAGCCTGGTAAGTGTCAGATCTCCTATCAGCTCATCCAAATCCACCGGCTGGGAATATTGTGCAACCTCTTTCGGAAGCGGAGCGTCCCGGTAGAACCTCTGTCCTCCCAGCACTTCCCGGTCCCGCAGCTCATAGGATATATATTTGTACATCTTGTACTGCAACAACTGCTCGACAAGCTCCTGCCTCGGATCTTCCTCCTCTCCTTCCTCGTTGACCTCTTTCGGAAGGAGCATCCGGCACTTGATGTCCAGGAGCGTTGCCGCCATCACAAGGAACTCGCTTCATAATATTGAGGTCCTCCCTTTCCATCTGACGGATATACTCCATGTACTGGTTTGTAATCTCTACAATCGGAATATCATAAATATCAATTTTATTTTTTTCAATCAGGTGTAGGAGCAGCTCGAGAGGCCCCTCGAACACCGGAAGCTTTACCGGTATACCCATTGGATTTCCTCTTTCTCTTTGCGTCTTGTAACCGTTTTATTATACCTGATCCGCCCGTCTTTCTCAAGACTTTTGGCGAATGACGATGACTTCCGCCCGGTTAAAAAGGCGGATTGGAATACTATGTCCACCTAGCCCTTTACTGACAATGATGTCACAGTCCCTAAAACGGGAGTGCTCCCCGGAATATTTAGGAAACAGAGTAAGCTGTGGAGAGATCACGCCGCCAATCCCCGGAAGCCGCACGACGCCTCCGTGAAGATGCCCGCATAATACAAGATCCATCCCCCATCCTGCGTACGTTTCCGCATAAAGTGCCTGATGAGCCAGCAGGATTTTGTACGGGCCTCCCTCTGAAACCGGCCGAAGATCAAACTGTCCCGGCATCTGTTTCTCCGGACTCTCCTCCCGATATGTTTCATGGTGTTTCCAGGGAAACTGTTTGGTGAAAAAGGACACCGGAATCTCCAATCCGCCGATCTGCATCCGCTGGCCCCGAATCCAAATCGTATCAGCTTCGTTTTCCAACATATGAATTCCGGAATCTGCCAGTCTTTTGCGATACTTTCGGTAAGCCTCTCCGTAAGTTTCCTCACACTCTTTCATCTTCTGCTCGTGGTTTCCATTGGCACAGTATACCGGAGCAATGGCAGGAAGCCTCTCCAGAAACGCGGCTGCGTGTTCGGACTTCTCCCCGGTACTACGGATGAGCATATCCCCGCCTACCAAAATCAGATCCGGCGCTTCTCTTCGGATCGCGCCCAGAAGCCTTTGGTTGCCAGATCCGTATTCTTTATTGTGAAGGTCACTTAAAAATACGATTTTCCAGCCTCCCTCATCCTGACTTCCCATCTTTTTTTCCACTTCATAGTACCGCATGACAAAAGTATGATTCTCATAAAAATCCGAAAGCTCAAAAGTACCACAATGAGCAGAAAAATAAGCAAAAGCCCGATCATCTTCTCCCTTCCTCCATCTCCGTCCGAACGGCTTCATAGAGATCCCGGATCGTGTCAAAGCAGTAGTCCGGTTTCCAGATGCTTGTCCGCACCTCCTCTTCGTCCGCCTCTCCGGTGTAAACGACCGCTGTCTCAAAGCCAGCGTTGATGCCGCAGGCAATATCAGTATACAGCCTGTCTCCTACGACAAGGAATTCCTCCGGCGTACCTTTGCACTGGCTGGCGCAGAGATCCACGATCACCCGGTTTGGTTTACCGATAAAGTATGGCCTCTTCCCGGTCGTATCCTGGATCATTCTACAGATAGCGCCACAATCCGGGATAAACCCAAAGGGTGCCGGACACCTCAGATCCGGGTTCGTCCCCAGAAAATCTATTCCCTCTCGGAACAATAGTTCGCACGCCTTTATGAGCTTTTCATATCGAAGTGTATCGTCAAACCCGGCGAGGACGCAAACAACATCATCCTCCGCCTCTTCTGTCACCTGCACGTTATGGCTTCGAAGCTCCTCCAGAAAAGAAGGCGTTCCCAATACGAACACCTTCTTCCCTTCATAATGTTCTTTCATATATAAACAGGCGGCATACGATGCGGTCATAAACTGTGCCTCTTCTGTGGTAATGCCCCACGCCGCAAATTTTTCCACATAATCTTTTCTGCTTTTTGTAGAATTATTTGTAATATAAAAACACCGTCCGCCGGTTTCTTCGATCCAATCCAGGAATTCTTTTGTCCCGTCATATAATGTCGTCCCGACAGAGAGCGTTCCGTCAATGTCAAATAAAAAATATTTCTTCTCTTTTAACATGATTCCAGCTCCTTTTCCTAGACATTATATAATTTTTCTTTCCCTTTTACAATGAAAAGCTGTCTAAAACATCTTCGATCGCTTTTTTCAAAGACATCGCAGGTACTTCTTCTGTCGTCACAAGATCCACTTCTCCAATCGTCTTTCCTCCCAGAAGATACTGAACCTTTCCGGCTTTCTGCCCTTTCTTTACCGGAGCTTCCAGCGAATTGTCAGGCAGTACTTTCTTTTCAATCCCGCTTAGATCCGTGCCGCTGACATCAACGTAGGAAAATCCCTGTTCCTGCACTGCCTCCACCTGATCGGTCTCCCCACGTTTTACCTTCACGGCCTTTTTCAAGGATTCCCAGTCACGATCCTCGTACTTTCTGCACACGGAAAATCCATAGTTTAACAGCGTCTGTGCGTCTGCAAATCGGGCTTTCACATCAGGCGCGGCCATGATAACGGCAATCAGATCAATCCCATCTTTCTGAGCCGTGGCGCTTAAACAAAATTTTGCTTCTCCGGTAGAGCCGGTTTTCAGTCCGGTCGCATAGGAATACTGCCGGATCAGCTTATTGGTGTTGGAAAGGCCGAATTCCGACTCGCCTTTTTTTGTTTTATGTATAATAGTGTCCATCCAGATCTTCGTATACTCATATACATCGGGATATTTGGTAATCAATTCTCTGGACATCAGGGCAATATCCCTGGCCGTTGTCACATGACCATCTGCGTCCAGTCCATTACAGTTTTTAAAGACTGTATTTTTCATACCAAGACCTTTGGCACGCTCATTCATCTGCTGGACAAAGGCTTCCTCTGTTCCGGCAATCAGCTCTGCCATGGCCACGCAAGCGTCATTGGCGCTGGACACGATGATGCATTTTAGAAGTGTATCTACCGTCTGCTCTTCCCCAGCCTCCAGAAACACCTGGCTTCCGCCCATAGACGCCGCGTATTCCGATACCGTCACCACATCCTCTTTATGGATTTTCCCCTCAGAAAGGGCATCATAAATCAGAAGAATTGTCATTACTTTCGTCACACTTGCCGGAGGACGCTTTGTATCCGCATCTTTTTCAAAAAGCACTTTTCCAGAGGACGCCTCCATCAAAAGAACAGAAGGGGCTGTAACGGTCACTGTTCCTCCGTTTTCTCCTTCTGTCTCATCTTCTGCCATGACGGCAAAGCTCCCGGTCAGAGCCAACATCACTGCCGTCATCAACACCGTAATCCACTTTTTCACATCTTACCTCTTCACCTGGCATTTATTATATTGTAAGATCTCCCATCCCAAAATATGCCTGTCCCTGTCAGGAAAGAATCGGAAAGCGCAGGCAGATGGAAAACCAATTTCCCTGAAGAAGCGCCCGGATTTCCCCATTCATATACCCGGTGAAAGCTTTTGCGATAGATAACCCAAGACCGGACGATGTTCTGCTTCTGGCCTCGTCAGCTTTATAAAACCGCTCAAAGACCTTCTCTACCTCAATCTCCTCCGGGTGCTCCACATATTGATACACTCTACTACCGCCCACTGATCCTGCCGTTTCAGGGTGATCCTCATCTTCCCTGTACCGTGATCCATTCCATTCTTGATGATATTTTGGTAAAGTTCTGCGAAGGCCGGCAGCATTGCCTTCTATTTTCATCTGTTCCTCTGAAAAGTCAATCTCCGGCTCGATTCCTTTCTCCATCCAGACATCATAGTAAGAGAAAACGGTTTCTGTCACAATCCGGTTCAG
>ENA-OQHL01000540-OQHL01000540.1-human-gut-metagenome-genome-assembly--contig:-NODE-540-length-25645-cov-5.956580_pt1 | contig 25645 bp, 18 predicted proteins | sample MGYA00242565_ERZ504723 | MGnify/ENA primary metagenome ERZ504723 (study PRJEB26092, sample SAMD00036211) | human gut metagenome | host: Homo sapiens | study: EMG produced TPA metagenomics assembly of... | reverse complement strand
GAATACGGGCGTAGCATCCAGAACATGGTAGATTATGCGTTGACCATTCAGGATCGTGCAGAACGTCAGCGTTGTGCCAACACCATCATCAACATTATGGGAAATATGTTCCCCCATTTGCGTGATGTGCCCGACTTCAAGCACAAGCTCTGGGATCACCTGGCTATCATGTCCGGTTTTGAGCTGGATATTGACTACCCGTATGAAATCATCCGTAAGGATAACTTGGTGACCCGTCCGGATCCGATCCCCTACTCCACTGCCCGTATGCGTTATCGCCATTACGGACGCACACTGGAAGTGCTGATAAAGAAAGCAATCGAATTCCCCGAAGGAAACGAAAAGAGAAACCTGATTGCCCTCATCTGCAACCACATGAAGAAGGACTACCTGGCATGGAACAAAGATACAGTGGACGACAAAAAGATCGCCGAAGACCTGTACGAACTCTCCAACGGGGAACTCCAAATGACTGACGATATCGTCCGGCTGATGGCAGAACGCCTGAACCAGAACTATCGTCCGAAGACGAACTATACCAATAATCGTCAGAACAACAAGAGAAGATACTAAGAAAATAGGAAATAAGAAATAAGTATTAAGTATAAAGTATTAAGTATTAATCGCAGCCATTTGTTGGCACTGGTTGGATTTCTTTTACTTATTTACTTAGCGTGCGATACCGTACGGTTAATACTTAATACTTGATACTTAATACTTTAATCATACTTAATACTTTAATTAATGGCTTCATTTGTAATCGAAGGAGGACATCGGCTTTGCGGAGAGATTCACCCGCAAGGAGCTAAAAACGAGGTTTTGCAGATAATCTGTGCCACATTGCTAACCGCAGAGGAAGTAACGGTGAACAATATACCTGACATTCTTGATGTCAACAACTTGATTCAGCTCTTGCGCGAGATGGGAGTGACGGTTGCAAAGAAAGGCATTGATTCTTATAGTTTTAAAGCAGAGAATGTAGACTTGGCTTATCTGGAAAGCGATGAGTTTTTAAAGAAATGCTCCAGTCTGCGAGGCTCTGTCATGCTGATTGGCCCTATGGTGGCACGTTTCGGCAAAGCGTTGATATCCAAGCCGGGAGGAGATAAAATAGGCCGCCGCCGTTTGGACACCCACTTTGTAGGTATTCAGAATTTAGGAGCGGACTTCCGTTATGATGAAGGACGGGGCATTTATGAAATAACAGCCGACAGACTTCAAGGAAGCTATATGCTGCTGGACGAAGCATCCGTCACCGGAACAGCCAATATCGTAATGGCTGCCGTGCTTGCCAAAGGCACTACTACCATCTACAACGCTGCCTGCGAACCTTACGTGCAACAACTCTGCCGGTTGCTCAACCGAATGGGAGCGAAAATCAGCGGAATTGCCTCCAACCTGCTTACTATTGAAGGTGTGGAAGAATTGCATGGCGCGCAACACACCGTATTGCCCGATATGATTGAAGTCGGCAGTTTTATCGGTATGGCAGCCATGACAAAAAGCGAAATTACCATCAAGAACGTTTCTTACGAGAACCTTGGAATCATCCCCGAGAGCTTCCGCCGCCTGGGCATCAAACTCGAACAGAGAGGAGATGACATTTATGTTCCCGCACAGGAAACCTACCAGATAGAATCATTCATCGACGGCTCCATCATGACGATAGCCGACGCCACCTGGCCGGGACTGACTCCCGACTTGCTTAGTGTGATGCTCGTTGTAGCCACACAAGCCAAAGGCAGCGTACTGATCCATCAGAAGATGTTCGAAAGCCGCCTGTTCTTTGTGGACAAGCTAATCGATATGGGTGCACAGATCATCCTCTGCGACCCTCACCGTGCCGTAGTCATCGGACACAATCATGGCTTCAAGTTGCGTGGTGCCCGCCTGACTTCACCGGATATACGTGCCGGTATCGCCCTTCTGATTGCCGCCATGAGTGCCGAAGGAACCAGTACCATTAGTAACATCGAACAGATAGACCGTGGTTATCAGAACATCGAAGGACGTCTGAACGCTATCGGAGCCAGAATCACCCGAATATGATAAAGAAAGAAGAAGTATATAAGATAGGATTATTCAATAAACCGCATGGTATTCACGGCGAATTGCAGTTTACGTTTACCGACGACATTTTCGACCGTGTGGACTGCGATTATCTGATATGCCTGCTCGACGGTATTTTCGTGCCCTTCTTCATTGAAGAATACCGTTTCCGTTCCGACTCCACCGCTTTGGTAAAACTGGAAGGAATAGACACCGCCGAACGTGCCCGAATGTTCACCAACATTGAAGTTTACTTCCCCGTAAAGCATGCGGAAGAAGCGGAAGACGGCGAATTGTCCTGGAACTTCTTTATCGGTTTCCAAATGGAAGACATTCATCACGGACCTCTAGGAGAAGTGATAGATGTAGATAACACTACGGTAAACACCCTTTTTGTGGTTGAAAGAGAAGAAGAGGAACTACTCGTTCCCGCCCAAGAGGAATTTATCGTAGGAATAGATCAGAAACAGAAACTCATCACCGTGGAACTTCCCGAAGGGTTACTCAATCTGGAAGAGTTGGAAGATGACCGATGAGAACAAATAAAACGATGAGTCACTCATCAACTGAAAATAGTAAATAGTAAATCGTAAAATAGTAAATATCCGAGATGCCAAAGAGAAGACGAAGTAAAGCTTTCTGGAAAAATTTCAAGTTCAAGTATAAACTAACGATCGTTAATGAAAATACACTTGAAGAAATTGTCGGACTTCGTGTATCCAAGCTCAATGGACTATCCGTTTTACTTTGCGTGCTGGCAGTGCTTTTCCTGATTGCTTCCTGCATCATTACTTTCACCCCGTTGCGCAATTATCTTCCGGGATATATGAACAGTGAAGTCCGTACACAGATCGTAGACAATGCGCTGCGTGTAGACTCTTTGCAACAAGTGCTCAACAAGCAGAACCTCTACATCATGAACATTCAGGACATTTTCAGCGGGAAAGTGCCTATCGACAGCGTGCAAACGCTTGATTCGCTGACTGCTGCCCGTGAAGACACGTTGATGGAACGAACCAAGCGGGAAGAAGAATTCCGCCGCCAATATGAGGAGAATGAAAAATATAATCTGACCTCCATTACTTCCCAACCGGACGTGACCGGATTGATATTATACCGTCCGACACGAGGCATGGTGTCCGACCACTTCAATGCCGAAAAGAAACATTACGGCACTGACATTGCCGCCAATCCCAACGAAAGCGTACTGGCAACCATGGACGGAACCGTCATCCTTAGTACATACACCGCTGAAACCGGTTATCTGATTGGCGTGCAACACAACCAGGATTTAATTTCGATCTACAAACACTGCGGCTCTCTCCTGAAAAAGGAAGGTGAACGGGTGAAAGGAGGCGAAGCCATCGCCCTGGTAGGAAATAGCGGAACACTTAGTACAGGGCCGCACCTGCACTTCGAACTTTGGTATAAAGGTCACCCGGTAAATCCGGAAAAATACATCGTTTTTTAAGTTATCAATGATGAATGATGAGATATGGCGAGTGATGAGATATAAGTGATAATCAGCGATGATATGTTTGTCAACAAAATAGGAAGAATTAGATAAAATGAATATAGAGACTAATAAAAAGAAAAAACAAATAGCTATCCTTGGCTCCACAGGTTCTATCGGGACGCAGGCTTTGCAAGTCATCGAAGAGCATCCCGACCTGTACGAAGCATACGCACTGACAGCCAACAATCGTGTGGAACTACTGATTGCCCAAGCACGGAAGTTCCAGCCGGAAGTGGTAGTGATAGCCAACGAAGAAAAGTATTCCGAACTGAAAGAAGCATTGAGCGACCTGCCTATCAAGGTGTATGCAGGGACCGACGCTATCTGTCAGATTGTGGAAGCGGGTCCTATTGATATGGTATTGACAGCCATGGTCGGTTATGCCGGACTGAAGCCGACAATCAACGCGATCCGCGCCAAGAAAGCGATTGCGTTGGCAAATAAAGAAACATTGGTAGTAGCAGGTGAACTGATTAACCAGCTGGCACAACAATATCGCACTCCGATTCTGCCGGTAGACTCTGAACACTCCGCCGTTTTTCAGTGTTTAGCGGGAGAAGTGGGCAATCCGATTGAGAAAGTGATATTGACTGCCTCCGGAGGTCCGTTCCGCACTTACACTTTGGAACAATTGAAGTCTGTGACTAAGACACAGGCCTTGAAACATCCCAATTGGGAAATGGGAGCAAAAATCACGATTGACTCTGCTTCTATGATGAATAAAGGTTTTGAAGTGATCGAAGCCAAATGGCTGTTCGGTGTTCAACCCAGTCAGATTGAGGTGGTTGTGCATCCGCAATCAGTCATTCACTCGATGGTGCAGTTTGAAGACGGAGCTGTAAAAGCACAGTTGGGCATGCCCGATATGCGCCTGCCCATCCAGTATGCATTCTCCTATCCCGACCGTATCAGTTCTTCTTTCGACAGGCTCGATTTCTCCAAATGCACGAACCTGACGTTTGAGCAACCCGACACGAAACGTTTCCGCAATCTGGCACTCGCTTACGAAGCGATGTATCGCGGAGGGAACATGCCTTGCATCGTTAATGCCGCCAATGAAGTAGTGGTAGCCTCTTTCCTGAAAGACGGCATCAGCTTCCTCGGCATGAGCGACGTGATAGAGAAAACAATGGAACGGGCCACCTTCATTGCCAATCCGACCTACGATGATTATGTGGCTACCGATGCGGAAGCAAGAAAGATAGCAGCAAGTCTGATATAATTCATTTCGTAGAGGAATAAAGAAAATAGAGAAATTGATTAGTATTAATATAAATTGAAAATAGCCTTTATATCTTCTCTTTGGCAGAGAATCCAGTGAAGGCTTTAAATTGTAAATAGACTATATGGAAACATTTTTGATTCGTGCCCTGCAATTGATTATGAGCTTATCTTTGCTCGTTATCATTCATGAAGGCGGGCATTTTCTTTTTGCCCGTTTGTTTAAGGTGCGTGTAGAAAAATTCTGCTTATTTTTTGACCCCTGGTTCACCCTGTTTAAATTCAAGCCCAAGAAAAGTGACACAGAATATGCAGTAGGTTGGCTGCCATTGGGCGGTTATGTCAAGATAGCCGGTATGATTGACGAGTCGATGGATACCGAGCAGATGAAACAACCCGAACAACCGTGGGAGTTCCGTTCCAAACCGGCGTGGCAACGTCTGCTAATCATGGTGGGTGGCGTACTGTTCAACTTCCTGTTGGCCCTGTTCATCTACTCGATGATTCTATTTGCGTGGGGCGACCAATATATAAAGGTGCAGGAAGCTCCTCTCGGTATGGATTTCAACGAAACGGCCAAATCCGTAGGTTTTCAGGACGGCGACATCCTTCTTTCTGCCGACGGCGTTCCTTTTGAACGTTATGACGGCGATATGTTGAGCCAGATTGCCGACGCCCGCGAAGTAAGCGTTATCCGCAACGGCGCGAAAGCCTCCGTTTATATCCCTGAAGACTTGATGCAACGTCTTCTGGCAGACAGCATCCGTTTTGCCTCCTACCGTTTCCCGTATGTGATAGACAGTGTGATGGTGAATTCTCCTGCCGCACAAGCAGGCATCCAACCGGGTGACAGCATTATCGCCCTGAACGGAACACCGATTTCTTTCTCCGACTTCAAAGAAGCGATGGCAGAACGTAAGAAAAACGCGGAAACCCTGCTCAAAGACAGCATAGATCCGCGCCTGATTACACTGACCTATGTGCGTGGCGGCGTAACCGACACATTGAATATGCGTGTAGACTCCGCCTACCTGATGGGTGTAACCGCCTGTCTCGTCACAGACCGCCTGCTCCCTATGGTGAAAAAAGAATATACTTTCTTCGAATCCTTCCCGGCAGGTGTCTCCCTCGGCGTAAAAACCTTGAAAGGATATGTAGGAAACATGAAATACCTCTTCTCGAAAGAAGGAGCCAAACAGCTAGGTGGCTTCGGAACGATCGGCAGCATCTTCCCTGCTACATGGGATTGGCACCAGTTCTGGTATATGACAGCCTTCCTTTCCATCATTCTGGCTTTCATGAATATCCTCCCTATCCCCGCATTGGACGGCGGCCACGTGCTCTTCCTCTTCTACGAGATGATAGCGCGCCGCAAACCGAGCGACAAATTTATGGAATACGCTCAAATGACCGGTATGATTCTACTCTTCGGTCTGTTGATATGGGCTAACTTCAACGATATTCTAAGGTTCTTCTTCTAACAGACCAAACGACAGAAGAAGACATAAAAAAGTATCCCGGATGAGAACAGGTATTCACTCCTCTCTCATCCGGATACTTTTTTTATAGTTGCTTGCCTTTAAATCTTCTAAATCTTCAACATCTTTTTTTCCCTTTCCAAATCCGTTTCATCCAACTTGGGTGAAGGCACTGTGCACGTTTTGATATAATCACCCTCCTGACAGGTATAATTGTAGTACACCTCCAGTTCCGGAGTGAGCTCCGCTTTCGGCACCAACCTCAGTTATTTATTTTCAATTAGCCGACTTTACAGTTCTTATTTTCTTTTCAGAGTGGAAGGCTGCGATAGTCTCAAGCTGCTGACGATAGCCGCCACAACAGCAAATCCACTTCCTACCATAAGGCAGACAGCCGTACTCCGGTCATGAGCGACGAAGCTGAAAAGCAATGCGACCAATGTTGTCCCGGTGGTCTGTCCCAACAGGCGGGCCATTCCCAACATACCACTGGCTCCGCCCGAACGTTGCGTAGGAGCGGAAGAGATAATCGTACTGTTGTTCGGTGTCTGGAACAATCCGAATCCTGCACCACACAGCATCAAACGCAGTATGATACTAATATCGGACGACTCCGCAGTCAGACTGGAAAGCGAGAAAAGCCCGACAGCAAACAGAGCCATCCCGACACTTCCCAAGATACCGGGGTGGATGCGCTCGACAAGATATCCTGCCAACGGAGCCGTGACAAGCGTAGCCAACGGCCACGGTGTGAGTAGAAGTCCGGTCATGACTTCGCTGTGTCCCAAAGTGTTCTGGAGGAAAAAAGGCAAAGAAACCATCGCTGTCATTTGTGCTATGAAAGAACAGATGGAAGTCAGGATGGACAGCCGGAAAATCGGAATCCGCAGCAGATCAAGAGGGAGCAGCGGAGTGGTCTGCGTCAGTTGTCGGCGCACGTAGTAGGTACCGACCACTGCCAACACAATCAGTTGAATGAAAAGGAAGTCCATTTTCTCATGGTGGGCAAATCCGTCCAGCGTGTAAATGAGCAGACCGAAAGTGACCGCATTCGCGATGGCACTGATGTAATCGAATTTACGTTTCGTACGCTCCTCCTGTCGTGGCAGATGTTTGATGCCGAGAAGCAATGCAGTGAGTCCCAACGGCACATTGATGGCAAACAACCAGTGCCAACTGGCAATGGAAAGAATACCGCTCGCCACAGATGGTCCGGCGGCAGCCGATATGGCGACTACCATTGCATTGATCCCCATCCCCCGCCCGATCTGGCTCTTCGGATAGATGTAACGCAGCTGTGCCGTATTCACACTAGTGATGGCGGAAGCGCTGAACCCTTGAAAGATACGGGCAACCGTCAAAGTCCAAAACGAATCGGACAAGGCACAGATCAATGAAGTGATGCAAAACAGTCCGATGCCCGAAAGAAAGACTTTCCGGTAACCGATGATTTCACCCAAAGCGGAAAAAGACAGTAACGATATAACGATGGCCAGCTGATAGCCGTTGATAATCCAGGTGGTTACAGCGGGAGAAGTCCCAAAATCATGTGAAAGTGTAGGTAGTACGATATTGACGATGTTAATATCCAGTACTGACATACAAAGAGCGAAGCCGACAGACACCACCGCCCAAATACGTTTAGGCATTGGCAAACCATCGGTCTCATCGTTTTTTTGAGTTGGATTTATTGATTGTACCATAAAAACTTATTCTTGTAAGTAGTCGTTTATTTCTTCACCATCAAGCAGACACAAACACAGACGCAAGCCCCACCGGCTACCAAAAAGCGCCGCGTTACTCTGTGATGAAAAATGATTCACTTGGTTTCGTAAAGGTAAACAAAACAACGGTACAGGTGTTTTTGTTTCCTTTGAAAAATAAGTTTTTTTAGTGCTCAACTACTGGATTCAACTTACTCCAAATGTCGAGTTACATTTACTTCAGCTTCAAAATCCGCTGATTACTGCTTCCCCTGAACTCCAGATATGGAGAGAAAAGAGCCTGTTCGAAGCGTCCGTCCACCAATACATCAATATAATCAAGAGCGGCACTCAAACGAGGCTGCGCCTTAATTTCTTCGTATGTGTATCCGGTGTAACACCACACGTTCATCCCTGTTTCCTCTTTCACCCGTTTCAGCAAAAGCAGGAACGCTTCCGGATGAAAAAACGGATCACCGCCGGAAAAAGTAACGCCGTCCAACAAAGGATTCGCTTTGATTTCACGAATGATGGACTGTATTTTCTCCTCCGTCAGTTCTTCTCCTGCTCCCGGATTCCAACTCTCCGGGTTGTGGCAACCGGGACAATGATGGGAGCAGCCGGCAAGATAAATAGAAAACCTGATACCTTCACCGTCAACAATCGTTTCAGAATAAGTTCCTAGTAAATTCACTTCTTTAATAGCTAATGGAAAATGAAGATTTGAGAATGGATGATAACCATATAAATGTGGAATAAATACTCGTTACAGAACAGTACAAGATGAGAGTAACGTGCTGCAAGTAATAACCGAATAATGGATAATGAACCGTAACGCTTTCATCAAGCACCGTTCATTATCCATTCATCAATTATCAAACATTTATTCTACAAATGTTTTACACGGTCCTTCTCTTCTGCCCGCTTGGCAGAGTTCCAAGAGCTTAAATCGCCCGTCAGATAACCGGTGATACGGCGCATACGGAGAATACTTTCACTCTGGCATACAGGGCATTTATCGAAGATAACTCCCTTGTAACCACAGTTATGACAAGTGTCTACCGGGTGATTGATAGAGCCGTATCCAATTCCTTCGTCGTGCATCACTTTCACAATCTTGGCAATGGCACGCACATTCTTCTGCGCTTCACCGTCCAGCTCCACATACGTGATGTGTCCGCCGCGCGTAATAGCGTGGAACGGAGCTTCACGCTTGATTTTCTCAACGATGCTGATCGGTTCTTTCACGTCTACGTGGAAAGAGTTGACATAATAGTCGCGATCTGTCACTCCGGGGATTTTTCCATATTTCCGGCGGTCCATTTTCGTGAAACGTCCCGAAAGTCCTTCGGCAGGAGTAGCCAGAACGGAGTAGTTCAGGTTATATTTCTCTTTATATTCGTCTACCACTTTATTCATTTCCATCACCGCTTCATACAGCGTGTCCCATGCTTTCTGGCTGTGTCCGTGACCTTGTCCGTAGAGAGCCACCATCGCGTTATGCCCGCCGATAAATCCGATCCCCAGTGTACCGCTGCGCAAGGCGTCTCCTACCTGTTCGTTCGGATTCAGTTCGCCACCGCCTTTCCACACATTATTTCCCATCATGAACGGGAACTGGCGTGCCAGGGCCGTACGCTGATACTGATAACGTTCGTAAAGCTGGTCGGCTACGAGCGCAGACATTTGGTGTACAGATTCGATGAAAATTTCTTTTGCTTTTTGTTCGATGGCGTCCTTGTTGCGTTCATCTTCTACCAGATTTTCCGCTTTGATACGGGCTTCGATAGCCAGTCTTGGCATATTCAGTGTGGTGAACGAAAGATTGCCACGTCCTAAAGAAGATTTTTCTCCGGCCACATTTTCAAAAACACGGGTACGGCAGCCCATTGTTGCCAATTCGTAAATGTAACGCTGCGGATCGTCGGCTTTCCATTTCTCGTTCTGGTTGAAAGGTGTGTCGAGGAACATGAAGTTCGGGAACAACGCTTTCGCAGTAGTCTGGCAAGCCTTTAATAACAAGTCGAAGTTGGGAGCCTCGTAACTGTCGGTCATTGCCGCTTCGATGTTCTCCGCTTTCATTGCTTTCTCAAAGTCTTTCTCCGAGTAAGAAACGCCGTCTTTCACCTTGAATATCTGGATGGGGAATACGGGCACTTCTCCTCTGGTGCCGAGGCCTTCAATGGTAGCTTTCAGCAGTTCTTCGATCACCATGCGGCCTTCGGCAGAAGTGTCCGTTCCGTAGTTGATGGAACTGAATACCACTTGGTTACCGCCACGGGAATGCATCGTGTTCAGGTTGTGGATGAATCCTTCCATTGCCTGATGTGTATCTTTACGGGTCTGCTGGTAGGCTTTTTCGACGATGCGGGCAAGGTGTTCCTTATCTATAATGATCTGTAAAGCGACCAGAGCGATGCGCAATGTTTCGCGTTCGGCCTCGGTGGACTTGATAGACGGAAGGTATTCTTTAATCAACGTGCGGATGGATTTTTCATCGGCCTGATTTCCGTTTTCCATAGCCACATAGAAGTTGATGAACGATGCCAGATGCTTGCGGAAAGATTTGGCCACTCCTTTTGCCATGAAGAAGTCGAAAGCCGGAATCGCCTGTCCGCCATGCTGCTCATTTTGGTTGGTCTGAAAGATGATGGTAGCCAGCGTAGCATAGCTTTGGATGCTTTGCGGGGTGCGGATGCTACCGTTCTTTGTGCGGAAACCGCGTTCAAAGAGGTCATCCATATCATATTGGATGCAGGTTGTCGTCTTTGTCGGATAATAATCCAGGTCGTGGATGTGAATGTCTCCCAACTGGTGTGCTTCGGCAAAACGTTTCGGCAACAAGTATTTATAGGTATAATCTTTAGTTACTTCGGAAGCGAACGTCATCATCTGTCCGGCAGGCGTGTGACTGCTCATGTTGGCGTTGCTCAAATTGACATCGTTCTTGTCGATAGCCACAATACCGTCCATCACCTGTTTCATCTGGGTTTTCTTATCACGCTCCGTATTCCGCCATTCGCGATAGATGATGTATTTCTTCGCTACTTCCGGCCGCACTTTCATCAACGACTTTTCTACCAAGTCTTGAATCTCTTCTACGGTGATCGTGGGGGTAGCAAACTGACTGATAACATTCATGGTGATGTCAGCAACCAACTGCTGCTCATCCTGAATTCCACTTGCACTGAATGCTTTACTGATTGCATTCTTAATCTTACTGATAGAGAAATCTTCTCTTTTACCATCACGTTTGATGATACAAATTTCCGCGTAGTTCATAACTTTAACTCCCGAAAGCATTAATAAATTAAAAATAGAAAATCTCTTCGGCAGGTCTTCTGACTTATCCCTCCCCCGCAACACCTTCCCACACCGGCATCGATGCAGTGGCCTATTGTGCGGATTCTTAGAGAATTACAGCAGCGGGTACTGTCGCCGATTTGCACAGCGTTCCCTCATTGACTAAACCTCTTTTTAGTTCCGAAACCGGATACAAAGATAGGAGATTATATCATAGCTTGGTTAGCTTTTAACATTAAATTTCGGGAAACTATTCTTTCTCACTGATACAGAAAGTTTTCCAAAACGGAAAACTTTTTTCTGATTTTAACGTGGATAATATTCCAAATCCGTTTATTCTTTTTCCGGAAAGCAGACAATTCACAGGCCGTCTATCCCCTATTGCAGCTACAAAAGTGGGAATTTATTTTCTTTTGTTCTATACAAAATCAAAGAAATATTTCTGCCTTTTAAAAATTATCATCAAAATTCTCGTTTCCACAATGTTTCCGAAAAAGTATTTTCAGAATACGAAAAAGGGAAAAGACGAGAAAAAATTGAAACGGTACATGAAGTAAATTTATACTAGACCGAATTAAAATAGTATAGCTTTGAATCTATTTCGCTTAGTAGAATTAAGTTGTACGACACCCGGGTCTCATACATACCGACACCCGGGTGTTGAGCATGCTGACACCCGGGTGTCAGGCGTCATGAGACCCGGGTGTCGTACAACTCATTATTGCAGTATTTTATTTCCTACCTTATTGTTAGTAATAACTCCAATCACTATTAGACAGAAGTATCTAACTCATAACCTGCAAAAGGGAACAAAATATGCGATTGCAGACCATACGTACAGGAAAGGGAGTTATAGAGTAAACAAATCGTTTACGAACGAATAAAACAAAAGAGGTGAGTTCCCCTTCACAGGGTAGCCCACCTCTTTCTCTTCATACACAAACATTCAAATGATCAGGTACCAGATGTTAGTCAATGTAACGGATGCCATCCATTTTAAACATACCTCCCTACATACGGCCGCCACCCAAAGCCTGATACAACGTAATCACACCCTGAATTTCGGTAAAGCGGTTCGCCACTTGTGACAGTTGCGCGTTGAGCAACGTCTGTTGTGCCGTCAGCACTTCCAGATAAGTGGTGTTGCCATGCTTCATCAACAGGCTTGTGCTCTTGGCGGCTGTTTGCAAAGAGGCTACCTGCTTGTCATAGTAGTCGGCTTTCTCGCGGGCAGTCTGATACTGTACCAGTGCCTCGTTCACTTCCACACCTGCATTCAGCAAAGTTTGCTCGAAGCTAAGGCGGGCTTCCTCCTGTTGGGCTTTCGCTATTTTCAGTTGGGCGATGTTGGCGCCTTTATTAAATAGAGGCTGCGTCAGAGAAGCTACGGCGGAAGCCAGAAACTTACCCGGATTGACAATCATGCTACCCGCACTGTTGGTCCAGCCTGCGCTGCCACTCAACGTGATGGAAGGATAGAAAGCGGCACGGGCGGCATTTGTGGTGTAGAAAGCCTGCGCCAACGAGAATTCTGCGCTACGCACATCGGGACGGTTGGAAAGCATCTGCAAGGGAACACCTACGGAGAAGTTTTCCGGCAACTGCTGGTTTCCCAGTTTGCCACGCTGTATCTCATGGGGAGTTTCAGCCAGCAACAACGCCAGTGAATTCTCCGCCTGGTTGATTTGCTCTTTCAGGTCGAGCACGGTGGTACATATATTATAATAAGTGGCCTCCGTCTGCGCCAGTCCCGCCTCGTTCACCATACCGGCTTTTTTCATGGCACGGGTGGCGTTCACGCTTTCCTTCCACGCAGCTTCGGTGGCAACAGCTATCTCATATTGCGAATCGAGCATCAACAAAGTGTAATAGGTGTTGGCAACGGATGCCACCAATTGTGTCTTTACGGCTTGTTCATATTCCTTGCTCTGCTCGTAAGCGGCTTTCGCACGACGTTTTGCGGTGGTCACTTTTCCAAAAATATCCAGCTCCCACGAAGCGGTCACGGGCAGAGAGTAAGTCTGCGTCGCCTTTCCACGGTCGAAGCTGCTGGCAGCTCCTTCCGGCGCAAGGAATAAAGAAGGCAGATAAGACAGTTTGGACGTCAGCAAGGTAGCTTCCGCTTCTTTCACACGCAAGTGGGCAGTCTGCATATCGGTGTTGCGCACGAGTGCCGAATCAATCAGGTTTTGCAAAGACGAATCGGTAAAGACCTCCCGCCACGAGAGGTTGCCGAAGTTTGCCGTATCGGCGGCGGCCACTGACTCGCTGCCGTAAAGTCCTTCGGGGACTTCCGATACCGGTTTGTATTTATTATAGATACCGCAACTGCTCAAAACGAGTGTTGCTGCGGACAGAATTATTATTTTTCTCATTCAACTATAAATTTATGATATAAACTAATGAGGAGGACAGATTCACTGTATCCTAATTAAATGCTTATTTTATCTTTCAGACAGAAGAACAAAAGAACAAATATTGAAGTCATTGTCAACGTTCTATTACAATGATTGTATGCATTATATCAACTAAGTACTCTTGCATACTCATCTTATATTATCAGGCACGGATTACGCGGATTACATGGTTCCTCGAATGATGGCTGTTATTAAGCAACTGTCTAATCTGTACCTGAATTTATGATATAAACTAATGATGGTGATATACTTACATTAATTACATCGATTATATGATTACATTAATTATATGACTACATCGACTTTATCTTTTGTACTTATGTTCTTCTGTCTAAAAATCAGAATTACTCTTTTCCAGCCCTGGACTTTTCTTCCTCGCTCACTTTGATTTCCTCTTCAATCTGCCAATCATGCGTAGGGGCACTCTGTACGGGACGGAGACGTTCCTGCAACCATTGGAAAGCGATGAATAAGGTTGGCACGATGAAAAGCAGTGCCAGCGTACCGATAGTCATACCGCCAACTACTCCCGTACCCAATGAACGGTTACCGTTAGCTCCTACTCCACTAGACATCATCAGCGGGAACAGACCGAAAATCATCGTCAAAGCCGTCATCAGAATCGGGCGCAGACGGGCTTTGGCTGCGCTGACAGCAGAAGCAATCAGTCCCATACCGGCCTTACGGCGTTCGGCAGCATATTCCGTCAGCAAGATAGCCGTTTTTGCCAGCAGACCGATCAACATAATCAGACCCGTTTGCAGGTAAATATTATTCTCCAGTCCGAACATCCGGGCAAAAAGGAAGCTACCCATCAATCCGCAAGGCACACTCAAAAGAACGGCGAACGGAATAATGAAGCTCTCGTAAAGCGCACTTAGAATGAGGTAAATCATCAGGAAGCAGATACCGAAAATAATCATCGTTGTGCCGCTTTGTTGGTTTTCCTCACGGGTGATGCCTCCGTAGTCATAGCCGTAACCTTTCGGAAGAGACTGTTCCGCCGTTTCCTGCACAGCCTTGATCGCGTCTCCCGTACTGTATCCATCAGCCGGCATCGCGTTCACCGCAATGGAATTATACATATTGAAACGGCTCAACGATTCCGCACCATAGCTGCGGGTCAGCGTAACGAACTGGCTCAACGGAGCCATCTCACCATTGGACATACGCACAAAAGCGTTGTCGAGCGAAGTCTCGTCCAGACGGAACATCGGATCGGCCTGAATCATAACGCGGTACACTTTAGAGAAACGGTTGAAGTTGGACACATACTGACCACCGTAGTAGCCGGACAGCGTACTCAACACAGCGTCGGGCGTGATACCTGCACGCTTGCATTTAGCCGCATCCACCTCTACCGTCCATTGCGGATAGCGCACGTCGAACGTCGAATAAGCCATTGCTATTTCAGGCCGTTGGTTCAACGCGCCCAAATATTGCTGGGTAGTGGTGAAGAACTCATTGATATCACCGCCCATCTTGTCCTGCATGTGGAGCTCGAGCGCATTACCCATACCGTAGCCCGGAATCATACCCGGTGAGATGGCGAACACACTGGCATCTTTAATATCGGCCGTAAGGGCATACACCTGTCCGATCACCGACTGCACATTATCCGCGTCATCCGGTCGTTCATCCCACGGTTTCAGCTTGAGAATCAACATACCGAATGAACTTCCCTGTCCGGCCAGCAAACCGTAACCGGCCACTTTCTGCACGTGCTTCAGTTGGGGGATTTCCATCAGGCGTTTTTCGATGCGTTCCATCACCTCATCCGTCGTAGTGAGCGAACTGCCTGCCGCCGTACTTACATTGACGAAGATCACGCCCTGATCCTCGTCGGGCACCAGACTGGTCTTTGTCGTATTCATCAGGAACACAAGCAACACTACGGAACAAGCCAGCAGCGACCATGTGAGCCATCTGCGCTTGATAAAGAGCAATACAATCGTCTTATATTTATCCACCATCACATCGAAAGCCGAATTGAAAGACTTACGGAAACGTGCCGCAAAGTTGTTCTTCTGCGTTCCGTCTTCATTGATGTAAGGCTTGAGCAGCAATGCGCACAAAGCCGGACTCAAGGTCAACGCATTGATGGCCGAAATACCTACTGCCACCGCCATCGTCAACCCGAACTGTGTATAAAACGTACCGGAAGTGCCGCCCATAAAGGACACCGGAATAAATACCGCCATAAACACCAGTGAAGAAGTGATAACGGCATTACTGATACCTTTCATCGCGTCGATACTTGCCATATAGGACGACCTGTACCCCACATCGAACCGCGCCTGCACCGCCTCGACGACAATAATGGCATCATCCACCACCGTACCGATCACCAGTACGAGCGCAAACAGTGTCAACAGATTGATACTGAATCCCGCTATCGCCATAAAAGCGAACGTACCTACCAGAGACACAACGATTCCGACCAAAGGAATCAATGTGGAACGGAAGTCCTGCAAGAAAACGTACACCACAAGGATCACGAGGATAATTGCCTCGATCAACGTCTTCACCACCTCATGAATGGAAGCGAACAGGAAGTCGTTGGAGCTCATCATCTGTGTCAGCTCCACTCCTTTCGGAAGATCCTTGCGTGCCTCATCGAGAAATTTGTCGATGTTCTGGTTTACTTCCGTCGCATTGGATCCTGCCGTCTGAAACACCATACAGGACACACCCGGATGGCCGTCCATACCGCCGTGGTAAGCGTAGCTGTCCTGTCCCAGTTGTATGTCGGCAATATCTTTCAGTTTCAACACCTCGCCAGTATCGCTAGAACGGATGACGATGTCGCCAAATTCTTCGGGAGTAATCAGACGTCCCTTATACTTCATCGTATATTGGTACGTTTCATTCGAGTTCTCGCCAAACGAACCGGTTGCCGATTCGATATTCTGCTCGGCAAGCACGCCGGTGATGTCGGACGGAATCAGTTTGTACTGTGCCATCACATCCGGCTTCATCCATACACGCATACTATATTCACCACCCATAATCATCATATCACCCACACCGGAGATACGGAGAATCTGTGGTTTCAGGTTGATGCTGATATAGTTGGACAGGAAGTTCTCGTCATAACTCTCGTCCGGACTGGACAAGGAGAACATCTGCAAGATACTCGTCTGCCGCTTGGAAGTGGTCACACCGACTTGGGTTACTTCCGCCGGAAGCTGTCCCGTAGCACGCGACACACGGTTTTGCACGTTGACAGCCGCCATGTCAGGGTCGGTGCCCTGCTTAAAATAGACGGTGATGCTCACCGAACCGGCATTGGTGGCGGAAGATGTCATGTAGGTCATGTCCTCCACCCCATTGATCGCCTCTTCCAAAGGCGCGATTACACTCTTCTGCAACGTTTCCGCACTGGCACCATAATAGGTGGTACTCACCATAATGGTAGGCGGAGCAATATCGGGGTACTGCTCAACAGGCAGACTGAACAGCCCGATGATACCCACTACAACAATCGTAATAGAAATGACTGCCGATAATACGGGGCGTTCTATAAAGGTTCTTAAATTCATGAATGATTCCTCCTTGGTTTAATTTTCAGTAGTTGTTGCTGAAGACGCTGTTGTCTCTGCTGACAGAGATTGAGCGGTCGTCTCCGCTAATGAGGATTGGTTGATTGCCTCTGCTGATGAGGATTGATTAGCCTTTGTCACTCCTGCCATTGAAGTTTGAGCAGCCTTCGCCTTGACCGGAGTACCTTCACGAAGCAATCCTACGCCTTCGGCCACAATCACATCGCCTGGTGCCAAGCCTTCATCTACAATAAATTCCCGACCGCCGTTGACGCGAGTCACCTGTACCGGGCTTGATTGAGCTTTACCGTCCACAACTTTATACACATATCTCTTATCCTGTATTTCGAAAGTGGCAGCCTGCGGAATGGTCAACGCTCCCGTTTTCTGCACAGGAACAATCACGTTACCCGCACCACCGCTATGCAACAATCCTTCCTTATTCGGAAAAACAGCACGCAGACTGACCGTACCCGTCGAACGATCGATCACTCCACTAATCGACTCGATCTGTCCTTGTTCGGAATAAGCCGATTTATCGTTCAGTTGCAGATTGATGGCAGGCATATTTTTCAGCGCCTCTTCTTTGGAACCGTATTGGCGGATGAGTCCCAGCAACTGGTTTTCCGTCATGGAGAAGTAAACATACATATCCGAATTGTCGGAAACCGTTGTCAGCGGTTGGGCAAGAGCGGAACTTACCAAAGCGCCTACGCGGTAAGGCAATGTACCCACCACACCGTCTGCCGGACTTTTCACAACCGTATAAGAAAGATTGTTGCGGGCACTCACTTCCTGCGCTTTTGCCTGCGCCAACTGTGCCTTGGCAGCCAGTAGGGAGTTTTTCGCGGTACTCAAATCGAAAGAGGAAACTACGTTCGCTTTATACAGTTCCTCTTTACTGTCATACGTCAGTTGTGCCGTAGCCAGAGAGGCTTTTGCCGATTCAACGTTTGCCACTGCCGTTTGCAAAGCAGCTTCATACGGCACCTGATCGATGATGAACAACGTCTGTCCGTTCTTCACGCGTTGACCTTCCGTCACACAGACTTTAGTCAGGGTACCACTCACCTGGGGATAAATATCAATATCCTGGCGTCCGCGGATGGTTGCCGAGTAGGCGCTTGAAATCATCCGGTCGGCCGGAACAACGGTCATCACTTCGTATTCTGTTTCCATTTGTGCCGGGGAAGCCTGTTTACAGCCTGTCGCAGCAACCATACAGCAGAGCAACAATAATCCCTGCTTCATTTTACATACCTTTCTACTCATTTTCTGTTACCTATTAAATATTTTTGAACGCGGCAAAGGTAGACTGTTTTCTTCATTGAAAACTGGACTTAGTATCTCAAGTTTTGTTCATTTTAGGAACATTAAAACCGATATTTAGTGAAAAAGTGCTATTTTTGTACCCAAAATAAGAATAACAATGGAATCAAAAAACTCTAGCCTAGCCATTCTCCGTGAGCCGTTCGTAGCCGGAATGGACGAAAACCTGTCTCCAATTATGCAACGTCTGTGGAAACTGGAAGGGGGTGCCATCTATTTTTGCCGAAGCGGATGGGCACACGTCACGATCGACTTGAAAGACTATGAAATTGTCGAAAATACTCAAATCGTGCTCTTGCCGGGAACGATTATTCGTGTCAACGGCAGCAGCAGTGATTTCACAGCTTCTTTCTTCGGATTCCCCAAAGAAATGTTTCGTGAAGCCTGCCTGCGTTTCGAGCCGATCTTCTTCCGGTTTATCAAAGAAAAGCCGTGTTACGTACTTCCGGAAGAAAATACCGGAGCTATCAATGGGTTAATACGTGCCACGACCGCTATATACAACGACCGCGAAAATCGTTTCCGCAACCAAATTGCTAAAAATCACCTCCAGTCGTTTATGTTGGATATCTATGACAAGTGTTACCGCTACTTCGACCGGCAGGAAATAGAAGGAGGAAGTCGGCAGGATGAAATCTTCAAGAAATTCATCGCACTGGTGCACGAAAACTGCATCGCTGAAAGGGAAGTAACCTTCTACGCCAACAAGCTCTGTATCTCCACCAAATACCTGACAGGTATCTGCAAAAGCGTGACGGGTGAAGCTGCCAAAAAGCTTATTGACGACTTCTCCATCCTGGAGATAAAAGTGCTGCTTCAATCCACCGAACTGACGATTCAGGAAATAGCCGACCGGCTCGGTTTTCCCGATCAGTCGTATCTAGGCAGGTATTTCAAACGGCATGAAGGGATGTCGCCGAAGGAGTATCAGAGCAAATATTCTATCTAATAACAAAAATAGCACAGACGGGCGAGCATGGTGTATTTTTTCCACCTATACACCACTCCGCCTAAATTATTCTGCACTTTCATTGTCCTGTAATCCCTGATAAAGTTTGCTTTCCAGTTCTTCGATGGAAGGCAGTCCGGATTTTATATCGTGAGGGATTGATTTACCTAACTCATAATCGGAAATACCTATTGGTTTGTGCACATCACGTAAAGCATATTCAGCCATGATGCGATCTTTGTTCTGACAAAGAAGCAAACCAATCGTCTGATTATCACCTTCCCGGCAAAGAATATCATCTACTGCAGAACAATAGAAATTCAGTTTACCGATATATTCGGGTTGGAAGTCACCCTTTTTCAATTCCACGACTAAATACCTGTGCATAAACACATTATACATCAAGATGTCAATATAGAAATCATTGCCGGACACTTCAATATGATACTGTCTGCCCATGAAGGCGAAGCCTGCTCCCATTTCTTATGCCAACAAATTTATTATGCAAAGTGACTTAAACTAAATCGCAGCTACAAAAGTAATTATAAAAATATAATCATTTATTTCTTTACATAAGAATTTCATTAATTTAAGTGCGGTGATATTGCCACAACTTAAATTAATGACGTATGAATGATCACTCAACAACTTTTGAAGCAGTCACATCCTCTATGCTGAAAATCTTAAAAGAGGATTTTTCTCGTACAGATAGTACATTGGAAGGCTATGCATGGAAATGGAATCAATTAAGGCAGTTCATGGAGAACAATGATTTGCATTCCCTCACCCCTAAAGTCTGCGATGATTTTTTATCTTCTCTTTATGGTTCTAAAGATTTAACTTCATTAAAATCTGGTGACAAGAAATTTTTATCCGCTATCTTACTCCTGAAAAATTACCTCATTACAGGCCAAGTTATTCCAAGAAAAGTTCCGGTAGAATTGAAAGGAGAGATTGGCAGTTTGATGATGCAATATATATTATCTCGAAGTCAAGAACGCTTGTCCGGACACACTATCTACAATCACAAACAAATATTCCATCGTTTCCTTGATTTTCTAACATCTGCAAAAGTAGCCTCCATAGAACAAGTTGAGATTACCCACATCATTAAATATCTTAATACCATTGGTACTAAATATAAATCTGTAGCAAGTATATCCATCCATATTCTACGTAACTTTTTCCGATATCTATATGAACACAAAATTATAGATATGGATTTAGCGGCATTTATTCCAAAAGATAATTATAAGAAACAGCCTAAGCTACCGTCAGCTTACACTTCTGAAGAAATAAAAAAGATAGTGTCTTCTGTGGATAGAAGTACGACTACAGGAAAACGTAATTACTCAATTATTCTATTAGCCACAATGCTTGGTTTGAGGGCTTCTGATATAGCAAATTTAAAGTTTGAAAATATATTGTGGGAGGATAATGCCATACGTTTAATCCAGCATAAAACAAATAAGGAATTAGAACTGCCACTTCTACCGGAAATAGGCAATGCTATTATTGAATATCTACGGTATGGACGTCCAAAGTCCCAGTCATCATATATATTTCTCTTGGCACGTTCTCCCTATACTCACATAAACCAACCGGTCATATCCCAGATAGCCAAGAAATATTTTCTTAAAGCCAACGTAAATATAAAGAACAAGCATCATGGCGCACATGCCCTTCGACATTCCTTAGCGACACTTCTTTTAGAAGAGCAGGTAAAGCTCCCTGTTATAAGCGAAGTTTTAGGGCATGAGAACACGGAATCAACAAGTTATTATCTAAGAATAGATATCCAATCACTGAAAAAATGCTCCCTTGATGTATCACCTGTATGTGAAAACTTTTATACCCAGAAAGGAGGCTATTTTTATGAATAGAAATTTTAAAGGCATTTACGCCTCATTGATAAGAGAGTTTGTGAGCTTGAAGCGCAGTATGGGATTTAAGTATATTGGGGGAGAGTTTGTCCTGACTTTATTTGATAGATTTACTATTGAAAGAAATGAGACTGCAATAGGTATTACCAAGGAGTTGTCAGATGCATGGTGCAAGGAACGTGACAATGAATCCAATAGTTACCATTATCGTAGGTGCTATATTTTAGGTGCTTTCTCTTCGTTTCTTAACAAAAAAGGAATCCGCTCATATATACCAAGAACCCCGTCATTGAGAAATACCTTTATCCCTCATATCTTTTCATCAAAAGAGATAGAACGAATTTTTACGACATGTGATAATATGCAAAGTGGAAATAATGATATGAGATCCTCTTTTTTTATAATGCCTTCACTGCTTCGCATGTTATACGGAACAGGAATACGCATAGGTGAAGCCTTGTCTCTGCTCAATGAAGATATTAATCTTGAGGAAGAATACTTCATTTTACGAGATACAAAAAACGGCAAAGACAGGATTGTCCCATTTTCCACTTCTTTAGCAGAGGTTCTTAAAGATTATGTTGTACATAGAAACAGATTACCCGTAAAGATATCAGATACTACTCCCTTTTTTATCACACTTAAAGGAAGGGCTTGTGACAGGGATAGCATATATCGTCGATTTTGCAAAATACTCATTCAAGCAAACATTCCCAAAGACCGCATACGTCTGCATGACTTGAGACATACATTTGCCGTTCACTCTCTTGCTAAAATGGCTGAAGAAGGTATGGATTTATATTGTTCTTTGCCGATCCTATCAACTTACCTTGGACATCAATCTTTGCGGGCGACGAATAACTATGTTCGGCTTACGTCAGAGATGTATCCCGAATTAATTAGAAAAATAGATATCATTGGTTTTGATATTTTCCCTAAAATGTGACATTTATGAAACCTACAAATTTTTCAAAATATCTAACAGACTTCCTTCTCCGGTATTTGCCCCATGAAAGAGGAGCAAGTACTAATACGATCCATTCATACAGGGACACATTTACCTTATATCTGGTATACATGGAAAGTAAAGGTGTAAAAGCTGAAAAACTGACAATGGAAAGTATAACAAAAGAGAATATCTTGTCCTTCCTTGATTGGTTGGAAACAAAAAGAAGTTGCTGTACATCAACACGTAATCTTCGCCTTGCTGCCATACAATCATTTTTTAAGTACCTCCAATATCAGAGTTCAGACCATCTATACGAATATCAAGAAATAATGGCTATAAATAATAAAAAGAGTGTCAAGCCTATTATGAACTATCTAACGGTAGAAGAGATGAAGATTCTTCTGCAACAACCAGATACGACCAAACCTAAAGGTCGTAGGGATCTGGCGTTATTGTCACTTATGTATGATACAGCGTGTAGAGTGTCAGAAGTAATAAGCCTAACTCCGCAATGTGTTCGATTAGATGAACCATATACTGTAATAATCACGGGAAAAGGGAATAAAAATAGAGTTGTACCAATGCTTGAAGAACAGTTGGATATACTGAAAATATATATGAAAGAGAATGGATTGTTGAGATCAGAATGTCTACAACATCCGCTATTTACAAACTGTTGGGGCGAAAAGCTGACAAGAGCAGGGGTGGCGAATATACTGGATAGATACATCAAAAAGGCAAAGCTACTTCATCCCACGTTAATGAAGGGGAAAATAAGCTGTCATAGTCTTAGGCATAGTAAGGCAATGCATCTGTTACAAGCTGGGGTTAACTTAGTTTATATTAGAGATATTTTGGGGCACGTGAATGTGCAAACTACAGAAATTTATGCAAGAGCGGACTCAAAAGTGAAACGGGAGGCTATAGAAAAAGCTTATATTAAAGTTGTTCAGGAGGTGGATACTAAACCTATGTGGCAAGGAAATGAAAAGTTAATGGATTTTTTAAAGTCTTTCTGATGAAAATATTATGCAAAGTGATGGAGATAAATCTTTTTATAATTACTTTTGTAGCTGTGATTTAGTTTAAGTCACTTTGCATAATAAATTTGTTGGCATAAGAATTATTATGCAAACCTTTACATAACATTTCGAGAAGGAACTTTTCAATATGCTTAACCAACCCTAACTCTACATCTCTTTCGTTATATTCGTCAGTGAAAGTCAGCATATCAAAAATATAGGGGTCTTTTAAGGTTTCTTTTACCTGCTTGGCTTGTATTTCCGGGAGAGTGGAATCGAAGTTGTTTGCCAATGCCCCGTAAGTATGGTAGTAGTCCTGATTGATAGCTTCAATTAAGAAATTACGACTCCATCCACTCTTCAAACATTGAATCATGTACCAATAGCGGGCTTTCAGGTCTTTTACCCGTTGTATTAAAGTGATGTTGTGTGACCAGCTTAACTGTTTTATCGGAAGAACACAATTTGACATTTCTAATTTGGCAACCACTGGTTGCCAAATTGTAAGCTCTTGATTATATTCTTTATGAAACTGAATCATACACCTGCAATTTCGTGGGGAAAAGCCCTTCACTTTCGGATAATCATTCTTCAAGTCATTGGCAAGCTGTTCAAGTGCATTGTTCCCCCATCCTATCTGCTTCTGGCTTTCACAAAGAAGTTTGCCGATGTCCCAATACATAGAAAGCATTTCTTCATTAGCGGAATAAATCGCTTTTTTCTGTGCGAGTGCCACCCGTGCTTTGACTTGTTTAAGCAAAGCAGCGTAGTTAAATATACTATTTTGAATTTCCATTTATTATTTTTCGTTTTAGATTAAAGACACTATAGGTTATTCCTATCCAAGCATCATTCAGCCGATTGCCCCAAAACAAAGAGACCTTCCTTGGTAATAGAGTGGCAAATATAATGATAATTGAAGCATTACGGATGCACTATCCGATAAATTTGCCTGCCTTTTCCATCATATCACCACTTTGTCACGAGTGCAAACTGATTCTTTAATTAGTGTTTACGATATAACACAATTTGTTAACAGATCTGTAATACTATCTTAATCTGCCTTGTCTTCCTTTGCACCGTGAAACAAAAACACTGGTGTTAACGACTTTATTGCATTTAATAAATTAAAAGAAGCAAGGTAAAAAGATTATGAAAAGTAACAAATGGCTGCTTTCTCTGGCAGTTGGATTTCTGTGCTGTGGCTCTGCATACGCACAGACAACAGTGAAAGGAACAATAACGAATGAAAGCGGAGAACCGTTAATCGGGGCTACCATCACTGTAAAAAAACTCGACAGACGGTACGGTGACCGACATTGACGGCAACTACTACCCTGAAAACTAAGAAAACATTAAGTTCCAAAGATTTGCTCCTATTTAGTTATGTGGGATATAAAACGCTAACAAAAAAACTATACGGGCAACACGATGAACGTAAAACTGGCGGAAGAGTCGCAACAACTGAATGATGTGGTAGTGACCGCCCTGGGCATCAAACGTGAAGAAAAAGGGCTGGGATACGCCACGGAAACCGTGAAAGGAGAAAAAATTACCAGCGCCCTGCCCTCCAACTGGTCGACGGCACTCAACGGTAAGGTAGCCGGATTGAGCGTTATCTCTTCCGGCGGTCCGCTCAATTCGAGCCGCATCTCTCTGCGAGGAGACGTCTCGCTGAATCAGAACGGGAACGATGCATTAGTGGTAGTGGACGGTGTACCGATGAGTAGCCCGATGACCAATCCGGGAGTTGCCTACGGTGCAGGTTCCAACAGTGAGCTTTCCGTGGACTACGGTAACGGATTCTCCGACATCAATCCGGATGATATCGAAAGCATACAAGTACTGAAAGGAGCCAGCGCGACGGCTCTGTACGGTACGCGTGCAGCCAACGGCGTGATTATGGTGACTACGAAATCGGGAGCCGGCGCACCCAAAGGTATCGGCGTATCTTATAGCGGTAACTTCAGCATAGACGATGTGATGAGGTGGCCGGATTATCAGTATGAATTCGGACAGGGACTGCCGAGTAACATCGGTCCGGCAGGGTCCATCTATGAGGGCGAACCATACTACTCCTACGGAAAAGCGGAAGACGGCAGCTACGCAAGCACCAGCGGAACGAGTAGCGCATACGGAGCACGTTTCGATGCCAACAGGAAATTCTACCAATATGATCCGGTGACACAGGGACGTGCCTCCGAAGCGACTCCCTGGGTAGCGTATAAAAACAACCGCAAGGATTTGTTCCAGACGGGCTACACAATTACCAACTCCGTAGCCC
>ENA-OQHL01000539-OQHL01000539.1-human-gut-metagenome-genome-assembly--contig:-NODE-539-length-25657-cov-6.052918_pt1 | contig 25657 bp, 19 predicted proteins | sample MGYA00242565_ERZ504723 | MGnify/ENA primary metagenome ERZ504723 (study PRJEB26092, sample SAMD00036211) | human gut metagenome | host: Homo sapiens | study: EMG produced TPA metagenomics assembly of... | reverse complement strand
GATTCTGACGGATAATGGAAAAGTAGATCCGGGTAAAGGTTACATTGGCAGATCATGGTGACCTAAAGAAGATTGGCAATGTACTTCCTAAATATTCTTTCGGTATCAACTTGAATGCCGGATACAAAGGATTTGAAGTGTCAGCTCTCTTCCAGGGAGTGGCTAAGAGACAATTCGCGATGGCAGGTGCCCAGTATCTTTATGGTGCAAACTGCTATTTCAAGAACATCTTGATTATTTCAGCGCTCAGAATCCCGGCGGATATTTACCGCGCTTGGTTGACTCTAGTACTAAAGACTATGAAGCGAATGCAGGCTATAATACAACTCGTTATTTATTGAATGCGGCTTATATGCGTCTGAAAAATTTGATGGTTTCTTATAACTTTAAACCTCAATTGGTGAAGAATATCGGTCTGAGTGGCTTGAGAGTATATTTCACTTGCGACAACTTATTCACTGTCACTAAGTTGCCGAAACAATTTGATCCCGAAACAATCAATCAGGTGAACTGGATAGTTGGTGGTAGCAATGCTGCCGCTCCGGGACTTACTTCACCCTTGACTCAAAATGGTAATGGTAGAGTCTATCCGATGAACCGGAATTTTGTATTTGGAATTGATGTCACATTTTAATTAGAGAGGAACTATCATGAAAAAGAAAATAATTATCCTGACAGCCTTCATGGGGCTGCTATTGTCGGCCTGTTCTGATTTTCTAGATCGGAAACCATTGACGCAGCCTGAAGATAAAGGCTTTTTAGTAGGTCGGGAACAGCTGGAGAACTACATTAATGGTTTATATAGCGCATTGCCGACACCCACTCAATTTGGTATGAGTGTCAGAGGAGAAGAAGTGAATAGTGACAACATTCTGGCAGAGAAGTATGACAAACGCCTGAATGGTGAGAATAATCAGTTCAGTGGTGCTACTGACTGGGAGAAGGGTTATCAAAATTTGCGTAATGTCAACTATTTCTTCTATCATTATGAGGTTCCGGAGAACTTGGAAACAGATGAAGTTCTTTCACTCAGGGGAGAAGCTTATTTCTTACGTGCATATTGGCACTTCTATTTGCTTACCCGCTTTGGAGATATACCTATTATGGATGATTTTTGGGATGGAAACGCGACATTGGAAGGTTTGCAGATTCCGGCTTCGAAACGTTCGGATGTTGCCCGGTTTATATTAAGCGACTTGAAGGCTGCTATCGGTGAGATTCCCGAAGCAAAGGCAAGTCTGTTTCCCCGTAGCAAATATTCGGGATTACGTATTAACAAAGAGGCGGCTGCTATTTTGGCTATGAGAGTGGCGCTTTATGAAGGCTCATGGGAAAAATACCATAAAGGGACTGATTTTGCTAAGGAAGATAATTCTGCCGAGTTCTTTCAAGAAGTATTGAACTGGGGTGACCAGCAACTTTTTCCTGCAGGTTTGGCTTTGAATACAAAGGAAACTGATGATGAGGCTGTTAATCCGGAAGATGCGTTTGCACACTTATTTAATAAAGGGGATTATTCCCAAATTTCGGAAGCGGTATTCTGGAAGAAATATTCCGTGGATGGTGGTGTATATCATGTGTTAGGCCAATTGCTTGCCGGAGGAGTGATAGATAACCAGGGACCTGCAGGATTATCAAAATCATTGGTCGACAATTATTTGAATGCAGATGGTTCTTTTATTAATCCGGAGGATGAAAAGTATAAAAATTTCAATCAGATGTTCGAAGGCCGTGATGGGCGACTTATTGCCACTGTGATGCATACGGGATCCAAATTTCGTTCGGCAGCCGGATCGAAAGCTGCTAAACCAATGAATGTGAAAGCTTATGATGCTACTGGCACTGAAGAAGAAATGAAAGAAAAAAATGCTGATATTGTTCGTCCGAACTTGACTGGTGATGGTAAATACAAAAGTGTTACGGGATTCCATATTAATTTGGGTATTGACACAGCTTATGTAGAGGGAAACTGTGAAACGGGTATTATTTTATTCCGGTATGCGGAAGGATTGCTCTGTTATGCGGAAGCTGCGGCAGAATTGGAAGGCAAATGGAACGACGCTGTATTGAATAAAACATTAAAACCACTGCGCGAAAGGGCAGGTGTGACATGGGTAGAGCCGAAAGCTGATCCTAATTTCCCATTTACCGGCCTTACTCCTTTGTTGCAGGAAATTCGCCGTGAACGACGTTCGGAACTGGCTCTTCAGGGATTCCGTCTGGACGATTTGATGCGTTGGGCAGAAGCCGGAACATTGAAAGGTATGAAAGGACGTGGCAGAGGTGCTTATTTGGGTGAAGACGGTATCCTGTATCAAAGTTACTCGCCCAAAGATCATGAGACATTGAAGTCTGTATTGGTAGATAATGACAAATGGATGGATCCGTTGCAACAGTATTTGCCGAATGGATATCTTTTTAATTTGAACCGGGATTATTTATTGCCGATACCACAGGATGAATTACAGATGAATCATCAGATACATCAAAATCCGGGTTGGGAGACAGTTAGCGAATAAATACTTAATGAACCATATTATTATGATAAAGAAAATACTATATAGATTTTTGCCCGTTTGCCTGCTAGTGGCAGGATTCTCGGGTTGTAAGGACGATACGATGGAGCCATTGCCGGAAACTGTGCCTTTGATAGTGGAAGCAAATGCGAAGAGCTTTGTAATGGGGGAGAAATTGATACTTACTGTAAAAGTGAATGATACAAAGAATCCGGATCGGGTTTCTAATGAGGATTTTGATATTTATCTCACTGCCAAAGACGGAGAGAAAGACGCTTCAAGAACGGCATTCAAATCTTTCCCTTCAATGGTTACTTTTCCAAAAGGAGAAAAATCATTCGATATAGAATTACCGATTATCGAGAGAGGATTGGAAGCTAAACAGAAGTTGTATGTGAATGTAACATCTTTTGTGCGTGGTTATGCCATGAAGGAAGCTACTCAATCTATTGTTGTCTCCGATCTCCATTATACCATAGTATCTTTAAAAAACAATTCGGATAGAGTGATAAATGAAGGTGACGAGTTTACTATTCAGGCAGAAGTTCCTGTTCCGGTAACGGATGATATGGATATTAATATCACTGTACCTGATGAGCAAAAAGATTTTTATGTGACGTTACCCCCTGCTACATTGACTATTAAAGCTGGAGAAAAAACAGGAGAAGTGAAAGCTAAGACCAAGCATAACACAGAACCTACCCAGACTGAAACACTGATTTTGAATTTTACTACCCTTTCCGGTATCCATCCGTTGGATAATGGAAAGTTGGAAATTACGATGAACGACCTTGAGGCTAAAAAGGGAAGTGAAATTGATGATGAACGATGGGTGTATGATCAGCCTGGGATTGCGTTTGCTTCAAGTGCTAAATTGACTGCAGCTAATGCACAATATGGACAGGCAAAGGAAATAAAGGAAATGGATCCGCATCCGAATGCTGAATTGGCCAAGGCAGGTTGGAAGTTTTATAATGCATGGGAGTTCCATAGTTTTGGAAATTCCGGCGATATGTGGAACAATACTAATAGCTATGGAAATAAGTTACCTCAGTTTTTGGCAGCACGTAGTACAATAATTGTACAAAATCATGCAGCTTGTATCAATGAGCAGTTCTCCAATATCACAGAACAGGGTTATCTACAGATGATACAGATGAAAGTTGCATCGCAGGCTACATCACCGGCAAAAGGGGCAAGAGAGTATGGAACTTCTGCTTATTATGGTTGTGGGACAGGTTCTGCATGGAAGTCTAATAGTCAGTTGATATCAGCAGGCTGCAGAATGGAAATCCGTGCCCGTCTCCGTGGACAGCGGAATGGTTTCAATATGGGTATCTGGCTGATGTCTGATGATGCTGCTACTCAAAAGACTTATTCGGAAATTGATATTCTTGAAAATCCGGTCGGTTCGGCTACCGGAAACAGGGCACATCAGACATTCCACGGTGGACCTACTACTGTTGATAAGAATAGCAAGACAGCCAATAACACTATAAATATGGAGAATTGGAATATTTATTGGTTGGAATGGCGTTCTGATACTGAAGTTGCATTGGGAATTAACGGAAAAGAAACTGTATGTCTGAAGAAGAGTGAGTGGACTGACGATCAGTGGACTTTTACAAATGAGAAGAATCCGAAGGGGCTTAAGTTTATTCTTACGATGGGAGCTCCCAGCCCATGGGCACTTGGCAAAGAAAATGGTACAGAAACAGGTGGCGTATGGAGTCCTAATCCTGAATTAAAGTGGGATGCTGGCTTTGCCGATTTTAATAATTATGAACGTGACAAGAATAACGATGCTATTCCCCGTATGGAGATTGATTGGATTCGTACTTATATAAATAAATCTTCGGTAGAGGAGTATGACAATAATAGAAATAGAAATAAAACGAAGTTCTATTAATCACAAACTGTCTTAATTAAATTTCGCAAGTGCCTTGTAAGGCTTCCATAAAAAGGGGCGGAAGAGGTACTTGCGATTTTTTTAACAACCAACTGACTATCAAACCATGACGAAATACATCTTAATCATTTGTATGCTGTTTGCATCCATATCGGATGCATGCGCGGACAACTTGACATCACCCCCTATTTCAATAGTCCCCCGTCCGGTGCAGGTTGTGCCGGGCGAGGGTAACTTCACCTTCTCCGCCCGAACCTTGTTTTCGGTAGAGAACCACGAGCAGGCTGTCATCGTCCGCAACTTTCTGAACTTATTGAAGAAAAGCTCGGGGATCACCCCGCAGTTGGCAATAGGTAGCAGTGAGAAGAGTCATGTCTGTTTTACGACTGACTCTTCTTTAAAAAGCGAAGCCTATCAGTTGGCGGTTACTCCTGAGCAGATTCAGATAAAGGCATCCGATATAAAAGGCTTTTTCTATGCACTGCAGACCATCCGTCTGCTGTTGCCGTCGGCTGTCGAAGGCAATCGTCAGGTTGAGAATATCCAATGGAGTATTCCCGCAGTAACCATTCAGGATGAACCGCGCTTCGGCTATCGGGCATTGATGCTGGATGCAGCCCGCTTCTTTATTCCCAAAGAAAATGTGTTGCGTATCATCGACTGTATGGGCATGCTTAAAATCAATACCCTTCATTTCCACCTCACGGATGATAACGGCTGGCGGCTGGAAATCAAGAAATATCCCCGCCTGACGGAAGTGGGAGCATGGAGAGTGAACCGCATGGACGTTCCTTTCTATTTCCGCCGTAACGCCGAACCGGGTGAACCCACTCCTATAGGTGGATTTTATACACAGGAAGATATTAAAGAAATGGTCTCCTATGCCGCCGACCGTCAGATAGAAATTATCCCCGAAATAGATATGCCGGCTCATAGCAACGCTGCACTGGCTGCCTATCCGCAACTGGTCTGCCCCGTAGTAAACTGTTACATTGGAGTTGTTCCGGGTTTGGGTGGAAGTAATTCGGGAGTGATTTATTGTGCCGGAAAAGATACTGTCTTTACATTCTTGCAAGATGTTCTGGACGAAGTGATGGCAATCTTCCCTTCGCGATATATTCATCTGGGAGGAGATGAGGCGCAGAAAGGGTACTGGAAAAAATGCCCGCTTTGTCAGGAACGGATGAAAAAAGAGCATCTCGCCAACGAAGAAGATCTGCAAGGCTATTTTATGAAACGAATGAGCGACTATGTGCGTAGCAAAGGGCGTGAAGTGATAGGCTGGGACGAACTGACAAACAGCAGCTTCCTACCGGAAGGCGTTATTATCCAAGGCTGGCGCGGATTCGGTGCGGCTGCTCTGAAAGCTGCGGAAAAAGGACATCAGTTCATTATGACGCCTGCCCGCATCATGTACCTGATTCGTTATCAAGGCCCGCAATGGTTCGAACCCCAGACCTATTTCGGCAATAACACGCTGAAAGATGTCTACGACTACGAACCGGTGCAGGCGGACTGGAAACCGGAATATGCTTCTTTGCTCATGGGCGTACAGGCATCCATGTGGACGGAGTTTTGCAATAAACCGGAAGATGTGGATTATCTGGTGTTTCCCCGTCTTGCCGCCCTGGCGGAAGTGGCATGGACACAGCCCGCACACAAGGACTGGACTTCGTTCCTGAAAGGGCTGGATGCCTATAATGAACATCTGACAGCTAAAGGCATCGTTTATGCTCGTTCGATGTACAATATCCAGCATACGGTAACTCCAAACGACGGAATACTTGAAGTGGAACTGGAATGTATCCGCCCCGACATGGAGATACATTATACGACGGATGGCAGCGAACCTACGGCAACCTCACCGCTCTACGAAAAAAAAGTACCTGTAAAAGAGACACTTACTCTGAAAAGTGCTACTTTTGCGCAGGGTAGACAGATGGGAAAGACATTAATACTTCCTGTCCGGTGGAATCTGGCCACTGCCAAACCCGTACTGGGAATCAACCCGGCTGAAAAGCTCCTGACGAATGGAATACGCGGGAGCCTGAAATATTCGGATTTCGAATGGTGCTCATGGACGAACAATGATTCTGTTTCTTTCACAATTGACTTGCTGAAGCCGGAAGTGCTGAACACATTGACATTGGGATGCATCACGAACAATGGAATGGCTATCCATAAGCCGGCATCCGTGAAAGTGGAAGTCTCGGATGATAACTCCAACTTCCGCGAAGCCGCCATGCAAAGCTTCACGCCTGAAGAGATTTTCCGCGAAGGGAATTTTATAGAAAACCTGCCATTGAAACTGGGAGGCACACAAGGGCGTTATGTACGTGTGAGCGCCAAAGGTCCGGGAGTTTGTCCTGCATCTCATGTGCGGTCGGGACAGGCATCGAGAATCTTTTTTGACGAAGTGATGTTGGAATAAGACAAGTCAGCTAGGCGTGTATGGATAAAGCGACATTTGGATAAGACGATAATCAAGTTAATATAAAAGTTATACGTATGAAGAACAAATTACCGGAAAACAATTCCACCCGTCTTGCTTCATTGGACATTCTGCGAGGTTTTGATTTATTTCTTTTGGTCTTTTTTCAACCTGTATTTGCAGCGTTGGTGCGGCAGATGAACCTGCCGTTTCTTAACGGCATACTCTACCAGTTTGACCATGAGGTTTGGGAGGGATTCCGTTTCTGGGATTTGGTGATGCCGCTTTTTCTCTTTATGACAGGAGCTTCCATGCCGTTTTCATTGTCGAAATACATAGGTACTACCGGAAGTTATTGGCCTGTATATCGCAGGATTTTAAAGCGGGTTATCCTGTTGTTTATTTTCGGGATGATTGTACAGGGCAATTTGTTGGGGCTTGATAGCCAGCATCTTTATTTGTATTCCAATACGTTGCAGTCTATTGCCGTCGGTTATTTTATTGCTGCGGTTATTCAGTTGCACTTCCCGTTCAAGTGGCAGATAGGGATCACATTGTTGCTCCTTCTCGCCTATTGGATTCCGATGACGTTCCTGGGTGATTTTACACCTGCAGGAAACTTTGCGGAACAAGTGGACAGGTACGTCCTGGGTCGATTTCGGGATGGGGTATTTTGGAATGAGGACGGAACCTGGAGCTTCTCGCCATACTACAACTATACATGGATATGGAGTAGCCTGACATTCGGAGTGACTGTCATGCTCGGAGCGTTTGCCGGAAAGATAATGAAAGAGGGGAAGGTGAACCGGAAAAAGGTGGTACAGATGCTGCTGGTTGTCGGACTTGCTCTTGTAGGTTTGGCATTGCTGTGGAGTTTGCAGATGCCTGTTATCAAGCGTATCTGGACAGGTAGTATGACGCTGCTTTCCGGCGGATATTGTTTTCTATTGATGGCATTGTTCTATTATTGGATTGATTACAAGGGACATACCCGGGGATTGAACTGGCTGAAAGTGTATGGCATGAACTCTATAACAGCTTATCTGTTGGGCGAAGTCGTGAGTTTCCGTTGTGTTGCCGCTTCGGTCAGCTACGGGCTCGAACAATATCTGGGTGGCTATTATTCCGTATGGCTTACTTTCGCCAATTATCTGATTGTCTTTCTCCTGTTGAGGGCGATGTATAAGCGCGGATTATTTTTAAAGGTCTGATGAAATAACGATTTAAATAAAAAGAATATGATGATTAAACAAATATGTTTTCTTTTGGTGCTGCTTGGGGGATATTCCGTCTCCATGATGGCGGCTGATAAGAAAGAGGTCTATATCGCCCGTACGGAAAGTACGGTGACGATTGGCAATGAATACCTCTCCCGTGAGTTCTCACTGGCGGATGGCAAAGTCCGTACACGGGTGATTGAGAATAAACGTACGGGCAGTGAAGCAATCCGTATTCTTCCCGAAGTAGCTTCCGAAGAGTTCGTTATCCGTACGTTAACTGCGGATTCGCTGGCTTCGGATATTTATTCTTCCGCTCTTTCATTGCAGGAAATACAGGTTGCGGAAGAAGGGAAAGACGGTAAGCGGCTGATTTTCCACTATAAGAATTTCCGTCACCAAGGGGTGGACTGGCAGGTGGATATGGTTCTTGAACTGGAAAAAGGGAAGCACTATATGAGGAAATATCTGGAAATAACTGTCCCCGATTCGCAACGCCACCTGACGCGTTTGGATTATATTGATTTCGAACCGATGAATCTTCCCGAAGGATATGCCGTTTGGACGCATCCGGTAATGGAGCAGGGAGTGGGCGGTATCAGTGGATATTACATTTCTTTGGGACAGCCGGTGTATATACAGGGGATGTTCTTCGGCCTTGAATTTCCGGCTGCGGAGACGGAGATTGAGGACAGTCAGAAGGTGCGTATCCGTTATTATTCGGGAAAGAGCTTTGAAATGCTTGCTTCGGAAGGCCGTCTTGGAGAAAGTGGCACGTTTACCACTTGGAAAGAAGTAATCGGTGCTACCCGCAGTACGGATATGGATGTTATTCAGACGGACTTTTTCAGTTATATCCATGATATTGCTGTCCCGGTCGGCTTCCGTATTCAGTACAACTCATGGTATGATTTTATGCTGAACATCAATGAGAACAATATCCTCAACTCTTTCCGTGAAGTAGAACGCGGACTGACGCAGAATGGTGTTCGTCCGATTGACTCTTATGTGATGGATGACGGTTGGAATGCCTACGGTCCATGGCAGGAAGAGAACAAGGCCAAATTCTGGTCGTTCAACAGTAAATTCCCGAACGAACTGTTTACGCCTTCTGACTTGTCGCACCGCCTTTCTTCCGATTGTGGATTGTGGCTGGGGCCTCGTGGCGGCTATAATTATTTTATCAAGTTCGCCCGGTTTCTGGAAGAAAACGGGAATGGAAAGCTGAACCGCAATTCAAGTGATATTTGCACCAATCATAAGGTGTATTGCGAGAAACTGAAGACGTTCTTTCTGGACTGCCAGCAACGGTTTGACGTGAATTATTGGAAATTGGACGGATTTTCTGCACGTTCGCCGCAACCCGACCCGCAGGGGAATTATATTTCCGGAGGTTATCAGGGGATGTACTATGTCACCGAGCATTGGGAACGCTGGATTGATATATTTCAAGCCATGCGCAACCAGCGCGGGGAGAAAAGAAATGATTTATGGATTAACCTGACGTGTTATGTCAACCCCAGCCCGTGGTTCCTGCAATGGGGAAACTCCGTGTGGATGCAGAACTCGCAGGATATCGGACGGCTGAATGTAAAACGCCTGTCGCAACTCGACCAGCTCTTGTCTTACAGGGACGACCGCTATTTCGATTTTGTGAAGACACGTGCGTTCCAGTTCCCTTTGGCGCATCTTTATAACCACGACCCGATTTATGGCAATACCGCCAATCTTGCCGGAAAGATGAATGATGATGAATTCCGTACGTACCTGATGATGATGGCTACCCGCGGCACTGCTTTTTGGGAGCTTTATTATAGCTATAATATGATGAACGAGGGACAGAAATGGGTCATAAATGCCGATGTACTCCATTGGATTAATGATAACTATGAAATCCTGAAGCATGCCAAACTGATAGGGCAGACTCCTGCAAAAGGAACTCCTTACGGTTATTCGGCATGGTCGGGACAGGAAGGGATTATTTCTGTCCGCAACCCGTCTGATGAGGTGAAAGAGTTTGACTTCACCCTCGACCGTATTATCGGAATGCCCGAAGGGTTGAAAGGCTTGTATCGTACCTCGGTGTGGACGTATCGGGCAGGTGAACAAAAAGAGGATACAAAGGATCATTTGTTCGGCTATGGCGAACAAATCTCCCTAAGTTTGCAGCCGGGTGAGGTGCGGATTTGGAAATTCAGTACCGTGCCTGATAAGGAAGCCCCTGCCCTGCGGATAGTTAAGACGACCTCTCCGACTTCCCTGACTGTTGAGTTTAATGAACCTGTGATGCTGAAAGACGGAATATTCTCTGTTTCGGGGAATGAGATTACCGCTACTTCGATTTCTGCGGACAGGCGTGTTGTGACATTGGCATTGGCTCGTGAAATGGAAAAGGATAATAAATATCGTCTGAATATTTCGGGAGTAAAAGATGACGCGGGAAATACAAAAGCATTACGCACCTCTTTCCTTTATTTTGAGAATCAGGAAATACCTGTTCTGACGGGAATCAGTGGTGGCGGGGATTTCAACCTGTCTTTCCGTTTGAAAACTGATAAGAATGCCGTTTCCTTGTTGCGTCAGGGAAAAGATATTTCGGTAGATTTGGATGCGGAAGGACGGCTTACATTCGTGGTAAAAGGGTTGAAAGTAGTTTCCAGGCAACCTGTTAATAATAATAAAGAGTGCATTGTGTCTTTATGTCGTGAGAAGAATGGAATGTTGAAAATCTATCTGGATGGTGAATTGGAACAGTCGGCTTATGATGTGGCAATAGTGAATCCGGGTATTAAAGCAACTCCGGTTATTATAAATGCCTCATTGGAGAATGCTCTCGGACAGTTGAAGCTTATAAACCGTGCGCTTGATTATAAGGAAAACAAGAACATGGCTCTGAAATAAAAGAGGTGAGGTTGTATCAAATAGAGGTCAGCGTGGTAGAATAAATGATGATAATGTCCTGTTTGCAGGAAATATAGATGCTGCGTGTTGGGTATATAGATCCAACACGCAGATCATATATGCCGTACACATTGGATCTATATGTCCAATACGCACGGTATATATAGCTTGCAAGTAACTGATAAACAGCGTTATTCTACCAGACTTTTCGCTCTTTCCAATGCTACGTTGATATTCGGGCAGATATTCTCTTTTCCCAGCAACTCGTAGAATCCGGCTTTTTCCAGTACATTATGCACGTTCTCGTTGACTCCCGAAAGAATAATGGTAGTCTTTTCCTTCTGCGACATTTCGCAGAGAGCAGTCAGGTTATGAATACCTGTGGAGTCGATGAACGGAACCTTGCGCATGCGGATAATACGTACTTTCGGGCGGTCTCCCAGTTGTGTCATTGTCTCTTCAAACTTGGTAGCGATACCGAAGAAATAAGGGCCATTGATTTCGTATACCTCTATACCTTTGGGAATCATCAGGTTTTCTTCGTGTACGGTAATATCCGATTCTTTATTCGGGTCAATCTCATCGGTAATCACCGAGATTTCAGTAGTCTCCATGACACGTTTCATAAAGAGGACGCAAGCAATCACCAATCCTACCTCGATAGCGACAGTCAGGTCGAAGATAACGGTCAGGAAGAACGTGATAAGCAGTACGGTAACGTCCGATTTCGGATTCTTCAGTAAAGCTCTGAATACACGCCATCCGCTCATGTTGTAAGATACGATGACCAGTACTCCGGCAAGGCATGCCATCGGGATATATTGGGCGAGTGGCATCAGGAAGAGCAGAATCAACAGTAATACTATTGCGTGAATGATTCCGGCTATCGGCGTCTTACCCCCGTTGTTGATATTCGTCATGGTACGGGCGATGGCTCCGGTGGCGGGAATACCTCCGAACAGCGGGGCTATGATATTGGCTGCTCCCTGTGCAATCAGTTCTGTATTGGAATCGTGGCGGTCGCCTATCACACCATCGGCTACCGTGGCAGACAGCAGCGATTCGATAGCTCCCAATACGGCAATGGTGATAGCCACCGGAAACAGTTCCCTGATAGCTTCCCAATCCAACGCAGGCACAACGGCATCGGGCAACTCTGATTTAATGGTGAAGCGGTCGCCGATTGTCTGGATGCAGTCGATTCCTCCGAAAGTTTTCATCAGGTAAACAGCTACCGTCACTACGATGATGGCAATCAGCGAGCCGGGAATTTTCTTTGAGAACTTCGGAGTGATGGCGATAATAATAATGCTGACAATACTAACGATGGTATTCCACCAGTTGATCGTATCGAAGTGTCGGAAATAAATCAGCCACTTCCCGACGAAGTCTCCCGGCACTTTCTCGTCTCCGAAAGATAAACCGAAAATATCGGCAATCTGGGTCGTGAAAATAGTGACGGCGATACCGCTGGTAAATCCGACGATGATAGGATAAGGAATGAATTTGATGACAGCTCCCAGCTTGAACACTCCTAATAATACAAGGAGTACGCCCGCCATTAGCGTGGCTACAATCAGTCCGGCCTCGCCGTATTGTTGTATGATGCCATAGATAATGACGATAAATGCTCCCGTAGGGCCGCCGATCTGGACTTTGCTGCCTCCCAACAGAGAAATGATGAATCCCGCAATGATAGCGGTGATAATACCTTTTTCGGGCGAAACTCCCGAAGCGATACCGAAAGCGATAGCCAGTGGAAGCGCCACGATACCTACGATGATGCCGGCCATCAGGTCCGCCATAAACGTTTCTTTCGAATAATTCTTTAGACAAGAAACCAGTTTGGGTTTAAATTCAAATAGCTTCATTTTTAGATGTTATTATACGTGTACTCTGTACTTTTTTGCAAACTAGAGGTTGCAAAATTAGATAAAATAATCGAAATAAGTATGTTTTTGAACATACTATTTGTCTGTTGATAGATTTCATCAATGAGGTGATAGTTTTTATTCATTAAGAAAAGGTGGTTTATTGTGAACAAATGGCTTATATTTGCGTTATAAATAGTACGACAAGTTACGTTTGGTAATCAACCAATTTAAAATATATATAGAATTATGGCTAAGAGTATTAAAGGAACTCAAACAGAGAAAAATCTGTTGACTTCATTCGCAGGAGAATCACAGGCAAGAATGCGTTACACTTATTTTGCAAGTGTGGCTAAAAAAGAAGGCTACGAACAAATTGCAGCTATTTTCACTGAAACTGCCGATCAGGAAAAAGAACATGCAAAACGTATGTTTAAGTTCCTCGAAGGCGGTATGGTAGAAATCACTGCCAGCTATCCGGCCGGTGTAATTGGTAATACACTTGAAAATCTTCGCGCTGCCGCAGCGGGTGAACATGAAGAATGGTCACTGGATTATCCTCACTTTGCCGACGTGGCAGAACAGGAAGGTTTCCCGATGATTGCTGCTATGTACCGCAATATCTCCATCGCAGAAAAAGGTCACGAAGAAAGATATCTTGCCTTCGTAAATAACATCGAAAATATGACTGTATTCGCTAAAGAAGGCGAAGTGGTATGGCAATGCCGTAACTGCGGTTACATTGAAATCGGTAAGGAAGCTCCTGAAGTTTGCCCGGCATGTCTGCACCCACAGGCTTATTTTGAGGTGAAGAAGGAAAACTATTAATCTACGGATGGATAGATAAATCTCGAATGATTTAGATAAAGGAAGAGGCTGTCTAACATGCCCCGAAAAAAAGAAATCACCCCTGTCAGAGTCATTGTTTGAACTGCTGATAGGGGTGAAATCGTTAAAAAGAGATTAATTAGACAGCCTCTTTTCGTTATCGGTTTGGTATACTGTCTTTATAAATAGTAATTGTCCTTTTTCTTGTTGAATCATTCTTGATACTGGTTACATCTCCCCGGGTCGTGAAATACACATAGTTTCCCAAATCGAGAAAACGGTACACTTTCACTCCGTCGTGCTCGAACAGATAACTGACTTCATAAGTCTGGTTATTTTCCGATTTTCCACTTTTCAGTGGAATACCTGCATAGCAGGAAGCTAGTCCCGTTATGCAGAAGAAAAGAATAAAGGTCCGAATCAATGTTTTCATAATCATTTCTTCACGTGAGGATAATCTATCGTATAATGTAATCCGCGGCTTTCCTTACGCTCCATTGCTTGGCGCATAATCAGATAACCCACATTCACCATATTACGCAATTCGCAGATTTCTCTGGACGCTACGCTACGTTTGAACAGGCTTTCAGTCTCTTCGTAGATAATATCGAGTCTGTCCCAGGCACGTTTTAGACGGAGGTCGCTGCGGACAATACCTACATACGTACTCATAATCTGGTTCACTTCCTTCATACTTTGCGTAATGAGCACCATTTCTTCCGGCGAACGGGTTCCTTCATCGTTCCATTCGGGAATATCTTCATTATAAGAATATTGATCGACCACTTGTAGACTGTGCTTGGCGGCAGCATCGGCATATACGACTGCTTCTATCAGTGAGTTGGAAGCCAGGCGGTTGCCTCCATGCAATCCTGTGCAGGAACATTCTCCCACGGCATAAAGACGTTCGATGGAAGATTGTCCGTCCAAGTCGACAAGGATACCTCCGCAGAGATAATGGGCGGCCGGGGCTACCGGGATATAATCTTTCGTGATGTCGATGCCCAGGCTAAGACATTTCTCGTAGATATTGGGGAAGTGTTTCTTTGTTTCTTCGGGATCTTTGTGGGTGACGTCCAGATATACATGGTCGTCTCCACGGTTCTTCATCTCGTTGTCGATGGCGCGTGCCACGATGTCACGGGGAGCGAGTGAAAGACGGGGATCATATTTCTGCATGAACTCTTTGCCGTCCATTGTACGCAGTACACCTCCGTAACCACGCATTGCTTCCGTTATCAGGAAAGAAGGGCGGTCTCCCGGATGATATAGGGCGGTAGGGTGGAATTGTACAAACTCCATATCCTTCACCGTACCTTTGGCACGGTAAACCATGGCGATACCGTCTCCGGTAGCGACTAGCGGGTTAGTGGTTGTTTTATAAACGGCTCCTACTCCACCGGTAGCCATCAGCGTCACTTTAGCAAGATAGGTATCTACTTTTCCCGTTTTCGGATCGAGGATATAAGCACCATAACATTTGATGTCCGGTGTCTGACGGGTTACAGTCACTCCCAGGTGATGCTGTGTCAGGATTTCAATGGCAAACTGGTTTTCAATGACCGTGATATTCGGATGGCGTTGTACGGCTTTAATCAGGCTGTCCTGAATTTCCGCTCCCGTATTATCTTTATGGTGAAGAATACGGAACTCCGAGTGTCCGCCTTCGCGGTGCAAGTCAAATTCGCCTTTCTCGTTTTTGTCAAAGTCCACTCCCCACTTAATCAGTTCTTCAATTTGTGCGGGAGCTTCGCGCACTACTTTTTCTACTGCGGCACGGTTACTGATCCAGTCGCCGGCAATCATTGTGTCTTCAATGTGCTTGTCGAAATTATCCACCAGAAGGTTGGTGACGGAGGCTACCCCTCCCTGGGCGAAGTACGTATTGGCTTCTTCCAGCCCACTTTTACAGATAAGAGCAACTTTACCTTTGTGCGCCACTTTCAGCGCAAAACTCATACCGGCAATTCCGGAACCGATAACGAGGAAATCGAATTTTCTTACCATAATCTTGTTATTTCTCACCGCAAAGCTACAAAATAAGTTACTTCGTTGTACTTTTCGTTGTCACTAATTCATAAAATTGCTACCTTGCAGGCAAAAATCTGACAAAATGAATCGAATTTTTCATGCCCGCATCGCCTGGTACCAATATTTCCTGTTGGTGGTGCTTACTGTGAATGCCGTCGGCGCATTGTGGTGTAAGTATATCTTAGTGGCGGTACTGTTTATGTTGATGCTGATTGTAGTGATCGAACAAATTATACACACTACTTATACATTGACAACAAACGGTGATCTGGAAGTCTCACGTGGTCGTTTTATTCGCAAGAAGATCATCCCGCTTTCCGAAATTACCGCAGTCAGGAAATACCATTCCATGAAATTCGGCCGCTTCTCGGTGACGGATTATATCCTGATAGAATACGGAAAAGGGAAGTTTGTTTCGGTGATGCCTGTCAAGGAACAGGAATTTGCAGAACTACTCGAAAAGAGAATGTTCGCAAAGAAAATAAAGGCCACGGAGGCAATAGACCCGGTAGACTCTCAAGCGGATGAATCGTAGCATGTTTTGATAATAATGAAAAGATTAACTGATTATATACTATGAAATATCAAGTAATTATCATTGGTGGCGGTCCTGCGGGATATACGGCTGCCGAAACTGCCGGTAAAGGTGGTTTGAGCGTATTGCTTATCGAAAAGAATAGTCTGGGTGGCGTCTGTCTGAATGAAGGCTGTATTCCTACGAAAACATTGTTGTATTCGGCAAAGACTTATGACAGTGCAAAACATGCATCAAAGTATGCAGTCAATATCCCGGAAGTCTCTTTCGATTTGCCTAAGATAATAGCGCGTAAAAGTAAGGTAGTGCGTAAACTGGTGCTGGGAGTGAAAGCGAAGCTGACTGCCAACAATGTTACAATTGTATCAGGAGAAGCGCAGGTCATTGATAAAAATACGGTTCGCTGCGGGGAAGAGACTTACGAAGGAGAGAATCTGATATTATGTACGGGGTCGGAGACCTTTATTCCTCCTATTCCGGGAGTGGACGCGGTGAACTACTGGACGCACAGGGATGCTTTGGACAGTAAAGAATTGCCGGCTTCTTTGGCTATTGTTGGTGGCGGGGTAATCGGTATGGAGTTTGCGTCGTTCTTCAATAGTTTGGGAGTACAGGTGACGGTGGTTGAGATGATGGACGAAATTCTGGGTGGAATGGATAAGGAGCTTTCCGCTTTGCTTCGTGCGGAATATGCCAAACGAGGTATTAAATTCCTGCTTAGTACGAAAGTGGTCGGCTTGTCGCAAACGGAAGAAGGGGCTGTTGTTTCTTATGAGAACGCGGAGGGAAACGGCAGTGTCATTGCAGAAAAGCTGTTGATGAGTGTCGGCCGTCGCCCGGTGGCGAAAGGTTTCGGGCTCGAAAACCTGAATTTGGAGAAGACAGAGCGTGGCGCTATCAGAGTTAATGAAAAGATGCAGACTTCTGTGCCGGGCGTGTATGTTTGTGGTGACCTGACAGGATTCTCTTTGCTCGCCCATACGGCTGTTCGTGAAGCGGAAGTTGCCGTACATTCCATCTTGGGAAAGGAAGATGCCATGAGTTATCGGGCTATTCCGGGCGTAGTCTATACCAATCCGGAGATTGCCGGAGTGGGTGAAACGGAGGAATCGGCGTTGGCAAAAGATATCACTTATCAGGTTATCAAACTTCCGATGGCTTACTCCGGCCGTTTTGTGGCGGAGAATGAGGGCGTGAACGGAGTCTGCAAAGTATTGTTGGACGAACAGCAACGGGTGATTGGAGCCCATGTATTGGGCAATCCGGCTTCGGAGATTATCACTCTTGCGGGCACTGCCATTGAGCTCGGATTGACGGCAGCGCAATGGAAAAAGATTGTTTTCCCGCATCCTACGGTAGGAGAGATTTTCCGGGAAGTGTTATAAACGGATTCCGATATCTGCGATCGTTCATTGATGCGGGTATCTTACTGATAAAATCAAATATATGATGAGAAAATATATAATCACTCCGGCCTTATTGGAAATAGTTTGTATGGTGATGTGTCATTGTACATTTGTTGATGTCATAAACTGTATTGTATGAAAAAAAGTCTTTTGTTGGTCGCCCTTTCAGTTTGTTTGTTGCCACTTTGGGGACAACAAAATTTCTCCCGGATAGATTCGCTTATCAAGAAGATGCTCCCCGAAGCATCCGAGGTCGGCATATCCGTCTACGATCTGACGGCTAAGAAATCACTTTATAACTATCGTGCGGAGAAACTTTCCCGTCCTGCCTCTACCATGAAGCTGCTGACGGCTATTACCGCACTCTCCCGCCCCGAAGCTGCCGAACCTTTCCGCACGGAAGTATGGCACGATGGCGTGATAGAACATGATACTTTGCAAGGCAACCTGTATGTGGTAGGCGGATTCGATCCTGAATTTAACAGCCAGTCGATGGATTCATTGATAGAAGAGGTAATCACTTTCCCTTTTTCGGTGATTAACGGACAGGTGTACGGCGATGTTTCGATGAAAGACTCCCTTTATTGGGGCAGCGGATGGGCATGGGACGATACACCTGCGGGTTATCAGCCTTATCTCTCTCCATTGATGTTCTGCAAGGGGACTGTACAGGTTTCTGTCGTTCCTTCTACGGTGCAGGGAGATACAGCAAGTGTTTCCTGTCAACCTGTATCTTCCTATTATACAGTGACGAATCAGACGAAAACACGTACCTCTTCTGCCGGAAGATTCTCTTTCACGAGAGACTGGCTGACGAATGGCAATAATCTCCTCGTTTCGGGCAATGTCACTTCGATCAGAAAGGACGATGTAAACATCTACGACTCTCCCCGTTTTTTTATGCATACTTTCCTGGAGCGTCTTCGTGGGAAAGGAATCACGACTCCCCAGTCGTATGGCTTTGCCGAATTGCCTCGTGATAGTGTGAATGTAGAACGGATGGCTTGCTGGAATACTTCCGTGCAGAAAGTGCTGAACCAGTTGATGAAAGAGAGTGATAATCTCAATGCGGAAGCATTTCTTTGTCGCTTGGGGGCGCAGGCTACGGGAAAGAAGCAGGTAGCTGCCGAAGATGGTATTGTCGAGATTATGAAATTGATCCGTCGGCTGGGGCATGACCCGAAAGACTATAAGATTGCCGACGGTTGCGGACTGTCCAATTATAATTACCTCTCTCCTGCCCTGCTGGTGGACTTTCTGAAATATGCGTACTCGCAAACAGAGGTGTTTCAGATGTTATATAAATCTCTTCCCGTTGGCGGAGTGGACGGAACATTGAAATTCCGGATGAAAGGTACTCCTGCCTTCCGGAATGTTCATGCCAAAACAGGTTCGTTTACGGCAATAAATGCGCTTGCGGGCTATCTGAAGATGAAAAACGGACATGAAGTAGCCTTTGCCATTATGAACCAGAATGTGCTTTCGGCAGCTAAGGCACGGGCATTTCAGGATAAGGTGTGTGAGGTGATTATTGGGAAATAGATGGTGTCATAATACCCAAATTGAAAGACTTACCCCTGCTAAAGCTCTGTGCAGCAAAAGCACTTTCCTAAAGAAAAGTGTTTTGACACCCCCAAAAACAACCCAAGTGGAATTTCGTTGTTGAATCCGATTTCTATGTTGTCATAGGTTAAGTTTCTACTCTTTATGGAGGGCTTATTGATTCTTCTATAACTTATTGATTCTTCTATAACTTATTGATTTTTCTATAAAAAGATAATTGTATTCCCTAATAAGCAAAAATCGTTGGATTTTGTTTACCAGAGAATACAATTATACTTGTTTAGAATCGAATATTGTAAATCCTATATTCTATATTACTTGGCGTATTCAGCCCAATTGGTATTCTTCATATCGCCGCTTTTAGCCAACTCTGCGTGCATACCAAGTGCAGCCTGAATAGCGTGTGGAGTCTGCGCGCGGTTGCCGGCCAGTTTGAGGTAATCCCAAAGAAGCTCTTTGTAGTCAGGATGAGCACAGTTTTCGATGATGGCTTGTGCACGTTCTTTCGGACTCTTGCCACGAAGATCGGCAACACCTTGCTCGGTGATAACGATATTGACATCGTGCTCCGTGTGGTCGTGGTGGGATACCATCGGTACGATTGCACTGATCTTACCTTCCTTAGCCACAGACGGACAAGTGAAGATAGAGATGTAAGCGTTGCGGGTAAAGTCTCCCGAACCACCGATACCGTTCATCATTTTTGTTCCGCCGATATGGGTAGAGTTTACGTTGCCGTACAGGTCGACTTCGATGGCTGTATTGATAGAAATGATACCGAGACGGCGTACTATTTCCGGGCTGTTTGAGATTTCCGACGGACGAAGAACCAATTTATCGCGGAAGAAATCCATATCGTTGTAAATGCCTTCCAGACAGTCGTTTGTTACAGTCAGTGAGCAGGCGCTACCAAATTTGATACGTCCTTCGCGAATCAGTCCGATCACGGAGTTCTGTATTACCTCTGTGTACATTTCGAATGGAGGAATCGTTTTATCACGTCCCAATGCACCGAGTACGGCGTTGGCGATGTTTCCTACACCCGATTGCAGGGGTAAGAAAGTAGACGGGATGATACCACGTTTCATGTCGGCAGCGAGGAAGTCGGCAACATTCTGTCCGATTTTGTCGGTCAACGGATCGGCAGCGGCGAAAGAACGGGCTTCGTCCGGCCAGTTGGTTTCTACTACGCCAATAATCTTTTTCGGGTCTACCTGAACGTAAGGGAGCCCGATACGGTCACTCGGTTTATAGATAGGAATCTCGCGGCGGTAAGGAGGATCGAGCGGTTCGTATACGTCGTGCATACCCATGCCGGATTTGCTGTGTGCGCTGTTCAACTCCACGATAATCTGGTCGGCCAGACGGCAGATGGTCGGGGAAATACCACCGGCGGCAGTCAGATAAATCTTTCCGTCCGGAGTCACTTCACAGGCTTCAATGATGGCTACGTTCACTTTGCCCATGAATCCGTAGCGCACTTCCTGTGCCATTTGTGAGAGGTGTATGTCGTTGTAGGCAATCTCTCCGCTGTTCACAGCTTTGCGGAAATCAGAGTTGGTAGTATAAGGGGCGCGGTAGCGGATCGCTTTGGCACGTGACAGTACGCCGTCGCAGGACTCTCCTGTCGATGCTCCTGTAAAAATTCCTACTTGAAACGGGTTTCCTTTCGCATGTTCTGCTTCAGCAATTTTTGCGAGTTCGGCTGTTACAGCCTTGGCCGTTCCGGCGGGAGTAAATCCGCTTAGGCCGATGTTGTAGCCATGTTTAATCAGGCTTGCAGCTTCCGCTGCCGAAATACGATTGAGTGACATAAATAGTAAATTTCGTGTTAAATACAGTTGATATCTAATTAGTTGAAAATTCGCTCAAAATGTATGTATATAGGTTGACACCTGATACTCCATGTTTAATACTTGATACTTAATACTTAAAAGAAGTCTCCTCCGACTGTCGGTCAGTATTTCCGTTGAAGTATTTCTCCCAAGATAATGGCTCGGCGTGCTTCTTCTGCCGAATGAATCGTAAAGTCTTCTTTATTGTCGGGTGAATCGTGAGGAGTATTATAGTGAGCACCTTGCCGACTGTTTTGTTCATCCTGTGCGACACTGTTCGCGAGGGATGCAGCCACGGATACTTCTTCTTTTTCTTTTCTGTTTCGAAGTTTGCTGTTTGGAAGGTTGTTTGGCGACCGGTTGCTCGCGAAGAATCGGCTGGAACAGTTCTTCCAGGGATTTGGGCCTGCCCCAAGCTTCGGGCATAGGAGCGGTATCGGGGTTTACTTCAACCGGAGATGGCATTGGGGGAACGGGGTGCTTGGCTTTAGCCTTTTTTGCCTTGCTGTTTTTATTCACCTCTTTGAATATTCCCACAAGAATGACGCCTGCTATCAAGAGAAATTTCAAAAAATCTTCCATTGTGCTTCACATCTAAATAGTTATCCGCCAAAGGTAGGCATTTTATCTGGTTTGAACTAACATTTGGGCATGAAAAAAGGGCAGCTTCACAGCTCCCCTTAATTTTTTTAACCTAAACCTTAACTATGAAAAAATCTAATGTTTCTTTCATTGCACAAATGTGAAAAATAAATTTAAATTTGCCAAGTATATGGATGGAAAATGTTTATCCTCTTAACATAAATTACAAATTTGCTTGCCAAATCATCAATTTTTGCGTTATTTCTGTGTCAATTAACCACTTATTGAAAGTGAAGCCGTATCTTTGCATCCGAATTTTTAAACTAAGATTTAAGTATGAACGAATTAACGGGAGCGGACTTTAAATCCGCAACTGAAATGACTGATGACAACAAGAAGTTGTTTATCGAAACATACGGCTGCCAGATGAACGTAGCCGACAGTGAGGTGATTGCATCGGTGATGCAAATGGCGGGTTATTCCGTAGCTGAAACGCTGGAAGAGGCTGACGCTGTGTTTATGAACACTTGTTCTATCCGCGACAATGCGGAGCAGAAGATCCTGAACCGCCTGGAGTTTTTCCACTCGCTGAAGAAAAAGAAAAAGCGCCTGATTGTGGGTGTACTGGGTTGTATGGCCGAACGGGTAAAGGATGATTTGATAACGAATCATCATGTCGACCTGGTAGTCGGTCCGGATGCTTACCTGACGTTGCCCGATTTGATTGCTGCCGTAGAGACTGGCGAGAAAGCAATCAATGTGGAGCTTTCTACTACCGAAACTTATCGGGATGTGATTCCGTCGCGTATCTGTGGCAATCATATTTCCGGCTTTGTGTCCATCATGCGTGGTTGTAACAATTTCTGCACTTATTGCATCGTTCCCTATACTCGCGGACGTGAGCGTAGCCGTGACGTGGAAAGCATCCTCAATGAAGTGGCGGACTTGGTGGCAAAAGGTTATAAAGAAGTCACCCTGTTGGGACAAAATGTCAACTCATACCGTTTTGAGAGGCCGACAGGAGAAGTGGTTACCTTCCCGATGTTGCTCCGAACAGTGGCCGAAGCCGCTCCGGGGGTGCGTATTCGTTTCACGACTTCCCATCCGAAGGATATGAGTGACGAAACGTTGGAGGTGATTGCACAAGTGCCGAATGTATGTAAACATATTCATCTGCCTGTGCAGAGCGGTAGTTCCCGCATCCTGAAACTGATGAACCGTAAGTATACCCGTGAATGGTATCTGGACCGGGTAGCAGCTATCAAACGCATCATCCCCGATTGCGGACTGACTACCGATATTTTCTCCGGTTTTCATTCTGAAACGGAAGAAGATCATGCCATGTCGCTTTCGCTGATGGAAGCGTGTGGGTACGATGCTGCTTTTATGTTTAAATATTCCGAGCGTCCGGGAACGTATGCATCGAAACATCTCGAAGATAATGTGCCCGAAGAGGTGAAAGTCCGCCGCCTGAATGAGATTATCGCTTTACAGAACCGTCTGTCTGCCGAATCCAACCAGCGTTGCATCGGAAAGACGTATGAAGTGCTTGTGGAAGGTGTTTCCAAGCGTTCGCGCGATCAACTGTTCGGCCGTACGGAACAAAACCGTGTGGTGGTGTTCGACAGAGGTACGCATCGTGTCGGTGATTTCGTCAATGTGCGTATCACGGAGGCTAGTTCGGCTACCCTGAAAGGGGAAGAAATCTGATTTCACCACAGAGGACGCAGAGGACACAGAGGTCTTATTCTCATAGTCGTGGCTGTCTTGTAGTTGTGACTGCCTGTACGGTATGTGGCAACTGCGCTTATACAACACATCCTGTGGAGGCTTTGAGGATTAATATAAAAAATCAGTGTTCCTCTGTGTCCTCTGCGTCCTCGGTGGTGAAACTTACATCATCATGTGTCTCCTAATGGAGAACTTCACAATTGCCATTGCATTGATGGACGCGAATGGAATATCCATCGGTTCATGGTGTGTGTTGTAACTCACCAGTTTGAGATGACCTTCTTTCTCCGAACGGTTCACGTATTTTACTGCCAGATACTCGTCTCCGTCAATCATAAACGACACCAGGTATATTTCCCCGTAAATGACGTTGTCGAAACTGCTGATTTCCTTGTATCCGATAATGTCTCCCGATTTCAATATAGGGTACATGCTGTCTCCGTTGACGTAGACCGCCCCGTCGCAGACGGATATATTGGGAATCAATATCTTCCCCAGTGCATACTGCTTTTTATTGGTGAACAATGTTTTCAGGTTCGCAGCTGCCGTAATGTCGTATAATGTCACGCTACGGTCGTCTATTGGTTCGGGTGTTTTCGGATTGTGTATAATATCGACTTCTCCCTGCACCAGTTCGCTTTCGCAATGTCTCGGCTGATGTTTCGGATTTCCTTTTCCCAATAATAGCCAGTTGTAGTCTACCTTGTCCCCCAATTTGTCGAGCAACAAGCGGAAATCGATGCTGTTTCGTGCGCCCCAATTGGTGACTGTGGCTCTCGAAACTCCCAGATATTCAGCTAGTTCGCTGTCTCTTTTCAGGTTTAACGCCTGTTTGGCACGCTTGATGATACCTAATACATCCAAATTTGTATCCATTCTGTTTTTTTATTTAAAAGACTAATCCCGGATTTATAAATGGCAGCTATAAAATGGCTGACTAAAAAAAATGTGTTTACTATATGTTTATAATCAATGACTTGTAAAATAGTTAAGATTAAAAATGAAAATCAATGTTTTATTTATGAAAAAATATTCTATCTTTGTCCCATTGATTAATAGAAAACGTTTCAAAAATATAAATTAAAAACGGATATGCCATGCAAAACTTCAAGAAAAACACCGAAACCTTGAAAATTTCTCATCCACCGCCTGCGGAAAGCTTGCTGATACCTGTTAACAGCTATTCCTTCAAGTGTTAATAGCTATTTCTCTAACCATTAATACCTGAAATGCCAGATGTTAATACCTGGCAATAGGATAACAAAAGGATAACATATTGTATACGAATACTCCGTATTTGGATGATTACAGACCTGACTGATAAAAACTAGCATTTATAATTTATAATTGGATAACAAAATGAAAAGCTCAAAAGTACAAACACTGTGCGTTTGCGGATGTTGCAAACGCTCTCTTCCGGCAAGTGCCTTTTATATCAATAAGAAAACCGGTCTTCCCGGCAACTACTGTAAGGAATGTCGTAAAACTGTCAGCCGGAACCACCGGAAGAACGAGAAACGCTCCCTGGCATGCGACAGGGAAAGCAGTTATCCGGTAATTACCTCTACGGAAGATCCCACGTTGCGACGGGAACTTATTCTGCATGCCCTTGAAACCGTAGCTGCCAGCATTGAACGGAAAAGGCGGAAAGTCCGTGAATCGGAATTTGAATACGAATCAGGTTCTGAATCTCAATCCGGATCAGTCTTTGAATTGGAATTAGAATCAAAATCAGGATCAAAATTAGAATTGGCGGACTGATTTATAAAAACAATTTATATCATGGGACGAATAAAACAAGGGCTTGACTATTTCCCTTTGAATACCGATTTTATGCACGACCGTGTCGTACGGCGTGTGATGAAGCGTGAAGGCGATTCCGCCTTCACGATCCTGCTCTATACCCTGTCTTATCTATATTCGGGCGAGGGTTATTATATTCATGTCGACGATGACTTCTATGACGAACTCTCCGACCAGCTCTTCAGCACGGACAACGATAGTGTCCGCCGGGTGCTTCATCTGTTTGTGGAGTACGGTTTCTTCGATTCCTCTCTCTACGAACGTTACGGCATCCTGACTTCCGCCGACATTCAGCGGCAGTTCCTTTTTATCACTAAACGCCGCAGCCGCCGTCATATTTCTCCGGACTACTGTCTGCTGCCGGATGAGGAAACCGTACACTCCACCCTTCCGGATGCTGTTGCAGAAACCCCGGATATTGTAACGCAAACCCTCGATACTGTAACAGAATCTCCGGATACTGCAACAAAAAGCACCCTCATAAAAAGAAAAGAAAAG
>ENA-OQHL01000534-OQHL01000534.1-human-gut-metagenome-genome-assembly--contig:-NODE-534-length-25798-cov-8.992832_pt1 | contig 25798 bp, 17 predicted proteins | sample MGYA00242565_ERZ504723 | MGnify/ENA primary metagenome ERZ504723 (study PRJEB26092, sample SAMD00036211) | human gut metagenome | host: Homo sapiens | study: EMG produced TPA metagenomics assembly of... | reverse complement strand
TTGCCGCCGATGTGGTCGCGCACGTCGATGATCTCCACGCGCACGCCGAGCCTCTCCGCGGCCTGCTGGGCCACGGTCAGGCCGAACAGGCCCGCGCCCACGACCACCAGATCGGGATATTCCACCGTTTCAGTCATAATGGCTCATTCCTTCCATCAGTTGAAATTACTTACAAACGCAGCTTCATCTATGGTACCCACAAATATGACTCATTACGACGTCACATTTTTATTGGTAAGAGGATAAGCTTCTGTAAGCAATCGTTTTGAATACGCATGCGCAGAAATAAGAATCAACTCAGTAGATCACCTTCATTCCAACACAGCGCTGTTCACCCTTCAGCTACCTTCCAGTCACTTACAAGATACTCGTTCGTCCACAGCTAAACACTAGAATATATTCGGTTTAATTGTATAGAGTCTCCAATTTATGCGGGGTTATCATCTTGAAGGATGCGATGATGCTTATTTTCCAGCTTGACAGCCACGATTGCGTCCCTTCATACGTAAAACGTACTAAACAGCCGTTTACAGGAGGAACGTATCGCCCTCTCTCAAACAATGAGGACGCTCACACCCGAGTCCCGTCTAATTTCAAAACGCATCATAGTTCAACGCTTTATACGCAAAAGTCGACGATTCACACCGACTCCAGTAGCACAAGCATCTTTATCCCCAACGCCAGCGCATTACTCCGACCAGTAGAAACAGCAACAGCCGCAATCGTCGACAAAGTTGCGAACAATAGCGATCAAATTGTCCCCTTTCCTGAAACTCAGCTAGATCATTCCACAGATCGTATCTCAAACCAAGCCGTTAGGTTCTGCAAAAAGGCCACTCAAGCCACAGCAAAAACACTTTCTGCAGCGGGCCATACAATCGCAGACACAGTTCAAAACGCCGGACGTACCGTCCACTCTGTCACCGAAACAATAAAAAGGGCTTGGTACACTTTTGTTAATTCCAAAGCCATCCAGCTCATCATCAAATTCTTCTCAAAGGCGCATGCCCTATGGAAGAAGCGTATGAAGTTCTCCTATGCGTTCTACACCGTTGTGTTTGCACTGCTGACTTCAGCTGAAGTCATTTTCTTACAATGGGGGGTTTACAGTGAGCCGGAATACGCCGAAGATACCGAAATCGATCAAACAACAAGAATTTTACAAAGTGTCGCGGGACAAGTCACCAAATTCGTCAGTCAGATGTGGCTTGAACAAAAATATCAGTTTCTGCTCAATTTCATTGGCATAGGTCTCATTTACCTTGTTCTAATTCTCGTATTAAACCGCTTCTGGATAGCAACGGTCATTTTCGGTGTCGCTATGACCGCTTATGGCGTGGCGAACAGCATAAAAATGAGGCTACGGAATGAGCCTATTCTTCCATCAGACCTTAGTTTTATATTAAATGGCAACAGTGGGAGTCTTCTTTCTTTTATCCCGAAAGATCAACAAACTCTTGTTAGCGGAACAATCACCGTATTGGCTTGGTTCTCTTGCATCTGTGTCCTTTTCTTTATTCTCGACGGTAGACGTCGTTTCATTCACTGCTCTTGGAAACAACCTTTTTCTAGTGCGAAGAACGTAGCCGGAACTCTTACCCGCATAATCGCAGCGGTGCTCAGCATCGCCCTTTTAGCCTCTTACACATGTAATCTCAATATTCCAGGAGCTTGGTCCTATGTACTTGCAACCAATTTAGGATACAAGCCCGTTCCTTGGAATACCTACGAGGACGCGACAAGCAACGGCCCTGCCACGACTTTTGAAAGCCTTGTACGAGTCAAAGCTATGGAGAAGCCTGAAGGTTATAGTCAAAAAAACATGGAATCCATAGCCCAACGCTATGCAAAAGAGGCGGACAACATCAACTCCTCTCGTACAAACAACCTTACCGACAGCACCGTCATTATGATTCTCTCCGAGTCATTCTCCGACCCTACGCGCGTGCCCGGAGTTTCTTTCAGCATTGACCCTATGCCAAACATTCGCAGCATAAAAGACTCCACCACCTCGGGATTGATGCTGTCACCAGGTTATGGAGGTGGAACCGCCAATATCGAGTATCAGTCATTGACCGGTATGAGTTTGGCTTCGTTCAATGACCAGCTCATTTCTCCTTATCAGCAGCTAGTCCCTAATATGAAAAGTGCATACTCTTTCAATCAAATCTGGAATGAGGCATGCCATTCAACATGTTCAGTCGCTTATCACCCTTACTACAAAAGCTTTTATCTCAGGGACTCTAATTATAAGAAATTTGGGTTCAAATTCTTCCGAACGTTAGATAGTAGTCCCATGATCAGTCATCAGGATCACATTGATAATTCTATATACGTCAGCGACGCGGCATCATATCAGAACGTACTGGACTATCTTCAACAATCAACAGATCAGTCACAGTTTATACAGCTAGTAACAATGCAAAACCATCTACCTTACAGTGACTGGTATGTAGACAATGAGTTTAAAGATGCTGACATTTCTTCCGATATTAATGATGTAGAAAGGCAACAAATTGATACTTATGCAAAAGGCGTAAGCCACACTGATTCCGCCACAATCAACTTCCTCAACCAGCTAAACGAATTACAAAAGCCTACTACTGTTATTTTCTACGGAGACCACCTTCCTGGAATCTATCAAACTGCAGCAATGGAAAAGCGAAACCAACTGGCCCTTCATGAAAGTGACTACTTCATATGGTCGAACGCCGCATCTTCAAGCTCTGAGACGAAGCTATCTCCTGAAGAAAGCAACTATTCATCATCCAACTATTTCATAGCTTCCGCAGCAGAGCATATGAACGCTAAGGTTTCTCCTTTCTTGGCGTTGCTTACCGAGCTCCACGAAGAAGTACCTTCTATGGGACGTTTTGCTTCGACAAATGATAGTTGGGGCAGCGGATCCGCAACGTATCTTAACAGCGATGGTTCCATTGTGAAGAAAAAAAATCTATCCCAAAAAGCTCGTCAGTTGCTGAAAGATTATAGCCTAGTCCAATATGACATGACTTCAGGGAAAAACTATCTTCAAAATCTGAATTTCACTCAGATTTCCGAATAACGAAAGGGTCAGAGAAAAATCTCTGACCCTTGACTGATCTTTGTTTAACGCCAACCACTGACGCTAAACAGTATTATTCTACTTACCTTCAAAAATATGCCGCCATGTTTCCACTGAAGAAATGTTATACGCTCGGTACTGAGCAGATAGACGTTTCCAGTTTCGCATGATCTTACAGGTTAGTCGATATCCCTCAATCATGTTCCGGCGGAAAAGGCGGTTATCCCTCTTCAGCCATGCTACCCCATTACCATCAGGCGTGGTGACCAACGCTGAATTAACACGATCAAATGCAAGCCATGTCCAAGCAGCGTCCTGCGCTGGAATCGCAGCATCTGGATTCTTAGCTTTACTGGGATCAACATTCTTAATAAAGCTTTTTGCAATTAGCCCGACAGCAGCCTTATAACGGCTCTTCATCGTAGACGGATGATTACGCGGGGAATCGGTCTCGCCTGACGGTTCCGGATAATCCTCGAAACTGTCCTTAGCCTGAGCATCCGGATACTTAGCACGTAACTCTCTGACTTCACCCAATTTAGTAGGCAGACAGTCCACAATGTATTGTGGACCTCTCAGAATGTCTCTTAATGCCATGTGATGCAGTGCCATAGCAGAATACACAAAACGTAAGCCTAAGCTCGCGTCACCGTAAAGGGCTTCCACGAGCATATTAGGCTTGGCTTCCGGATATGTGACTAGCGCGGCAAGCCAACGGTTGCGCTCAGTGAAATATTCTTCCCAAGAACGTGCAGGATCCTTATCATGCCATGCTTGATGCCACACAGCCACACCCGGCAGACAAACTGTTGGAAAACCGGCCTTTTTCGCACGCAATCCGTATTCGATGTCATCAAACTTAATAAATACCGGCAGAGAAAGTCCTATCTTCTCCAAAACTACTGTTGGAATCAGGCACATCCACCAGCCATTGAAATCTTCATCAATACGTTGGTGACGTTCTGGAGAATCACGAAGAGGTTCTACCGAAAAATCATGGTTGTACCCCAGACCCTTCGAGGGATGCATCCACATTCGCCGCGCATTGATTCGTTCACCTTGTGTGTACAGCATGGTTCGATTGTCGAGGTGGAACATTCCACCACCCACGAGCAGAGGTCTGACAGTATAATCGGAAAATTGAATGGAACGTAGAATCGACTCAGGCTCACTTATAGCATCATCATCAAGCAAAAGAACGAAGTCGCTCTTCTTTGCTTTAAGCGTCTCATACATGCCACGAGAGAATCCACCAGATCCCCCAAGATTTGCCTGCTGAATGTAAGTCAGTTGAGCCCCTAAATCTTCGGCGATTTGAGTATATCCCTGCTGATTCTTGACCAAATCGTTTCCCTGGTCGGTGCAATACACCGTGTCCAGACGCTTCCTCAGTTCTTTAGCCCCAGCTATTGCTCGTAACTGATTCATGCAATAGGAAGCACGGTTGAACGTAGTAATGGCAATAGACATGGTAGTCGGCTTGGACGCAGTACGATCACTTTGTGGGACAGACCATGCAGCCTCGCTAATAATTACTTCTCCGTCCAGAGATTCGGCATCAAACCAGAAATAACCGCCATCCATTAGACCCGTCATAGGAATATCCACAGTGACACGTCCAGCTGTCTGCGGTGAATGTACAACCTTCTCGGCAACCGGATACATCAAGCCTCGCCCGGTGGAACGGAACACATTAATCTTCGCATTTCCTTGGATATCCGCAGTCAAACGCACCATCTTCACAGAAGTCCAGCGACGCCAATAAGAGGCTGGAAATGCATTGAAAAAAGTACAGCCAGACATGTGCCCATGGTTCTTCAACGCTATTGTGTTCCGATTTAACACAGTGAATGAATCACAACTCACCCCCGCAGAAGAACCAGCATGTCGCATGATGCGTTGCAACGTCGACTGGTTCATTGATCCGAACTCGAGACGTCGCATATCAATGCGAGAGTCCAATGTGGTCTCGGCAACGTGAGGCCTCGTCCAATCAATCGCATACAGAGGAAGCGTCTGCTCGGCATCCTTGATCGGATAGACAACCCGCATCACGGTTTCCCATGTATCAGCATCTTTCAAAGCCATCCTAATCACCGAACCCTCTCAACTTTATTTGCTGGCATCCTACTCAATTTCAACCTGAGTACTGTCTGTCGGCTCGATAGTCAGTGCTCGATCGCTCAGTAAAGCGTATTCTCCGTTCCGATCATCCCGAATGACGAAGCTACATGCATTGTCATCGAGCGCGACACCAACGGCATCCGTTGTTTCCGGATTTGTCTGACTTGGAATCCTCAATGAAGTAATCAGCCTAAACTCGCCATTATTGAACAATTCAAGAGGCATTTCGAAATGAATGACTTGGTGCCCGTGTTTCTTCATCTTCAGCACCTTTGCACCAGTATCATAGGTAATTCCACCGCGACGGATGTCATGTAGCGCTATTGCAAGATAGAAATCTCCAGGTTCATCATATTGATATTCCACATCGAACTTAAAGACATCTCTACCTGTGCAAAGCTTCGGCGACACAGCTATCGTCTTTAATAAAGGACAACGCTCATTAAGTCCATTTGGATAGCCGCCACGCTCTTCCTGGCGTCTGCGTTCCGCTTCTTCCTCAGCTTCAAGATTAGCTAAAGTGTATTGCTGGGAGACAGTTTCAGGATCGCCCAGGGCCTCCACTTCACCATTTGCGATCATCATGGCACGAGAACAGTATTTCTTCACCGAATTCATATCATGCGTAACGAGAATAACGGTCTTAGTAGGATCCTTCCGAATCTCAGTGAAGAAATCATCACACTTACGCTGAAACGCCTCGTCACCAACCGCAAGGACCTCATCTAGCACCAAAATATCGCCCTGTGCCTTAATCGCCACAGAAAAAGCCAAGCGAACCTGCATACCTGAAGAATAGTTCTTCAGCTTTTGGTCCATAAACTCTTCAAGCTCGGCAAATTTGACGATATCGTCGTACATACCGTCAATCTCTTCATGAGTAAAGCCAAGCAACGAACCATTGAGATATACGTTTTCACGCCCAGTGAGCTCAGGATTGAAACCGACTCCCAATTCAATGAATGGGACCAGCTTGCCATTCACACTGATGGATCCAGACTCGGGATAATAAATCTGGGAAATAAGCTTCAGTAACGTCGACTTACCGCCGCCATTACGACCTACAATTCCAAAGAATTCTCCCTGATGGACTTCAAAGCTGATGTCCTTGAGTACTTCTTGCTTCCTGTATCCTTTGATTCCCTTGGTCCAATTTATAAAAGCCTGCTTGAGTCCTGTAGCCTGCTCCGTAGGAAGTTTAAAGCACTTAGACACGTGGCTAGCAGATAGCACCACAGGCGTCTTGGAATAATCAATCTTTTCAACCACAGTCTCGGACATTACATGACCTCCGCGAATTTACGACTATTTCGACGGAACAAATGGATTCCAAGCCACAACAATACTGCCGTGAAAACCAATGGGAACAACTTTATTGCCCAATTATCGAACTGATTCCAAATAGTCGGCTGCGTCTCAGGCGCTATGAAATTATGTCGAATATCTTGAATTACCTGAGCAAATGGATTCAACAACTCAAGACGTGCCAAATCAGCAAGAACACCACCTCGATCCGTTACATACGTAAGAGGGTAAATGATAGGCATTCCGTAGAATACCAATTGCTGAAGCACATCCCAAATATGAGCGATATCACGGAAATACACGTACATGGTAGACATGAGTAAGGTCACGGCCAATGTGATGACGTAAAGCTCAATGATGTTAAGCGGAAGCAGTACAACTCGCCAGGTGAAATGCACCCGCGCAACCAATGCAAACAAAAAAACCACAACCAAATTGATGGCATAACTAATCAACGCACCGACCGTCGCAGAAACAACCACAATATAGTTCGGAAAATGAATCTTGCGAAGTAGATCTCCACGGTCCACTACTGAACGAAGTCCGACATTCGTCGATTCAGTAACAAACTGCCAAGAGCTGATGCCAAGCAGAAGTACCACCGGATAAGTGGATGTACCGTCAGACATACGCAAAAACTTGCCAAACACGACATACATCACACAAAACATCATCAACGGTTTCAGCACCGACCAGGCGATTCCCAAAAAGGATCCCTGATATCGAAGCCTGAAATCAGTCTTCACCAGACCTTGCAGCACGGTCCATGCATAACCGTACCTGTCTTTCACGTTTTTCACCAACTGTTTCACAAGTTGTATCCTATCAGCGACTATTCCAATCATGATATACAGCTAGAAATCGGCACTATCCGGTCACTGGAAATCTAGAGAACTTCATTGAAAAGACAGGCCGCAAAGACTAAGGAGGAGCCCCAATCCGCTGAGGCTCCTCGCGTGGCTACCTATAACTCAGTCCATCTTAAGATAATGCTTCCAGTACTTCACCGAGGTCAATTCCTTACGGGCTGCGGCGTATTCCTGGCGCAGACGCTTGATATTTGCCTTGTAGTACTTGAGATCTCTTGCGTAACGCTTCTTAATCTCCTGGTAGCGCTTCACATCCTTGGTGCGGATGAGGCCTTTGCGGTTGTACCAATCGAGAACAACAAGCTTGTGCTTGCCACGAATCGCGCCGGCCGGATACAGCCATCCCTGCAGTGGAATGACAGCATAGCCAGTGCCATCCTTCTTGAAATAGCGCTGGTTGTTGTCGGTGATAAGGTCTTCCAGTCGTTCGGGTAGGCTACGAGACTCATCTCCATCAATCAGCTGACGATCGATGTCCTTGATACGCAGACCATTCAATTCGGCATCAGCGTCAATCCGAGACTGAAGAGTCGCAAAGTCCACAAGCTGTTCCTTGTTACGGTTCGCGGCCATAAAGCTCTTCTCCGCCTGACCGGGCTTCTTGATGAATTCAGGACCCTTCAGGAAGTCCTCAAAAGCATCTAGGCACAGCTCTGCGTTGGCGTAACCGAACTTCTTCAGCTCAAGACGAATGTTGTTGTGCAACTCATACATGAAGTCGGCCTTCGGGGCCATGCCGCACGTCGCCTGTGCAATCATCGTGTTACGGGTGGTCTGGTAGCGTTCCACTGCTGCGTTATAGCGCTCGAAGAACGACATATGCCACACACACAGGCCGTTCATGGTGATAAATCCAGTCTTACAGCGAATGCCATACTCGGCATCGTCACAACGAACGAACACGGGAAGGGGTAGACCGTTCTTCTCAATCACGGAAATCGGAATGCAGCAGTACCACCATGCGGCATACATGTTGTTCCGCTGCCACTTGGTCGGCGTGTACATCTCGTTGTACACCAGATCCTCGAACAGAGTCAGACGCAATGGCGGCTTGCAACCGGCAAAAGTGCCCTGCTGAGTCATGTTGCCGATGTCTTCCCACTGGTCCTCGCCGACCTCATAGTTCAGCATCGCACCGCTGATCATGTCATTACGATGCTCGGGCTTGAGAATGCGCAGCAAATTATAAGTACGCTTGATGCTTTCCGGGGAGACCGCGACATCGTCATCCATCAGCAGAATGTTCGTGGCCTTTGGAATCTGTTCCATGGCGGTGATCATGCCACGGGTAAAGCCGCCGGCACCACCAACGTTATCGTTCGGCACGACCTGGACGCGGTTTCCGCTCAGCTTCTCGGCATCGAGAGTACGGCCATTATCAATCACATACATATGGAAATGATCGGCAATCGAATCACCGGAATTGATGATCTTATCCTTGACCAGGCCGATGTTGCGTTCAATGAACGCTTCCTTCTTGAAGGTGGTGGTGGACAGCACCAACTCAACGTCGTTCAGCTCACCATCGATGCCAAGCTCGTAGTAGCTGTTACGAATGGCGACCGCACCCTCCGTCTTGATGAGGAAACCGACAATCACCATGTCATCGGTGATTGTAAGAGGCAGATCGACAACCTGCCAGTCATCAGAAGCACTCAGTACCTTCGAAGCCCCCTCGACAGGCAGCGGATCATGTGCGAAAGCATCACCCATGGTCTGTTGCACCTCACAGGCAGCACCCTTAAGCTCAAGATGCAGCATGAAGCTTGTTGCACTTGTGTACTTCCGCAGTTTCATTACGGACAAGGAATTGAAATACGTGCTGAAGTCGAAGGTCCCCGCATTAAACATCTTCCACTCGCCAAATTGTTCGTCGAAAACAACAGGCTGATCGGAACGGCAGTACAGCGCCGGGTAAGCGACAGAGCGAGGGTTCGTTTCCAGAAGGATATTTGCGAATTTCATCGAAACCATATTCCATAGACTAGCGTAAACCCTTGAAGAGAAGGCATACACTTCTCAAACAAGTATTTCAGACTATTCTGTTACACTAACCATACTTGTCTTATGCTTCTTCTTCGTCAGCTGAGGATAAAACCATTCATTGATCACCGGGATGTGATACAGCAGCGCGGCACCGATAAGATCCATCGGCAGTCGAACAATGAAACTCAACATAAACAGAGGAACTTGAGGAAGCGCCGTACGCAACACTCCTAGATACATCTGCCAGGGCAATGCGTCATCTTCAATCAAGTGCACGCACAAAATAGCAAGACTTGCCTGACCGATGCTGCTTAACGCACTTCCCAACACCGAAACCCGATCGATCAACTGTGAGATGCCAACAACACACAATGTTCCCGCAATGCTGCCGATTACGGCCAGGACAGGGCGCGAACCATAGTTATTGACGGCCATGCTCATGCCACCGAAAAGCATGATGTCGGCCACCCAAATAACAAACGCGATAACCCATACGTAGGGGAACCTCTTCACCATGCCGAGCACATCGTATTTCTTGGCAAGATACCCCAAATAAAGGAACGCGACCGCACACGTTCCGGATTGAATGCTCCACGGCAGCAGTACATATCGCGAGGAAACATAGCCGACAGCGAAGCACAGCACCACCCAAACAGGGGTATAGGGAAAACTTGCAAGGCAATGCAGCAGCAGACGAGCCCAAAACAGTGCAAGCAGGAACCAGATCGCGCCGATTCTCAGGTCTACTCGCCAGAGCGTCAGATTCGAGATATCGCCGCTTCCATATATCGCGGCCATACCCCACTGCCGAAGGGCAATCGCACGGCTTTCATGGTCGATCGTCGCCACGCAGGTCACACCGACAAGCACGCACAATGCCGTCACCACGTAGGTGAACAGCAGCTGTTTTGCCTCCTTCATCCAGCGGAATCGTCTTTCCGGATGCATGAAATACCCGGAAAGAATGAAGAAAAGCGGCATATGGAATGAAAAACAGATGGACAGAACAACCTGAGCCGTGCGATGGGGTACAAATAGGTTCGTTTCAATGGCACTGTGTCCCAGTATCACAGCCAGAATGGCTATACCCTTGGCAATATCGAAAAATCTAATACGTTGCATACTCTCTCAAGTCTCTTGTTGGCGCGTTCTCTCTACCGCTCGTCAGACGTTTTATCGGACGTTGTAGGCCAAGCAATTGCTGCAATGCACGCCACATCACAACCTGACCCATACGATTTGAACTGCCTCCCATTTTTTGGACAACAGAAGTAGGGGGCAATTCAAATCAGTCCACTTCATCCCATCATCTCCCATCAAGTTAGGGGAAATGTGGAACGCTGATAATGGTCAAGCCGGTTCAAAAATCAGTTCATATCAGTCTATGCCGGTATCGGCAGCGAGTTGTGTTGATATTTGCTCATGCTTACCTGTGATAATGCGAGAGAACTTACCCATGAGGCGTGCAGCTCCGTTCTCAATATCGAGAAGCCCTTGTCCAGAATATGCCAGCAGCACCACATAGGCAGGCATAGCATATTGAGCTTTGGCTTCCCACAGCACATAGATGCAGAAAATGCCAAGACATACGGTGATAGGAAGCAGCTGCTCAATGCGGAAGCGTTTACGCAGTCCTATGAGCACGGTAGCAGCAGCTGCGAGAGTGAGGAACTGGAAAGCGTCACTGGCGCGTAGGATAATCGTATTGGTTTTGCCATAATACACAGAGTGAACTAAGTGAGTCATAGGACGGTCAGACATGGGAGTAGAGCTATGGTTACTTGGTACTGCAGACCAATTACTATTGACCAGTGATTCATAAGTGGGATCAAACCAAATAGTTGCCTGTTTTTGTGTAAAGAATCGAATGGCAAATGTTGGGTTTTGAACAAATCTTGTCAAGGACCGTTTGATAGATTCCTCTGAATCAGCTGCTGCCACTTCAGGATTGTAGTCAGTTGTCCACCCCCAAGGGTAGCCGTTATACCATCCCGGATTGGCTGATCCCGTGACCCATGAAGGTGCATCGGGCAGACGGTTGCCATACTCGTCCCCCTGTAATCCCATGGCGATCCATGTGGTCTTGCCCAGTCCGTTGTCCGTCACCACATCGTATTTCTTTTCCATCACGGCGAAGAAACCATGGGAACAGGCAGCATACACTACGATCGGCACGATAATGCCTGCAATGCCATGCCAGTCACGCTTGACCATCGCATGGAGAAGAAAGATAAGGCACATAGCCATAAGCACGACAATCATCGTGGATTTCAGCAGGACACTGACGGTGATAGCCATGGACGCAAAGATCAAGTGACGCCAAGTATTCGCTTCCATGAACTTCGCTTGCCAAAGGATTGCCGCAAGGGCGAATGGCAATGAGGGGACGTTGCCATATGCAAACGTAGAGTACAGGAACAGCGGCAGAAAGAAGAACGAAAACAGACCGGTCATGACCGCTGCCTTGTCGGAAAAAAGCTGACGCGACAGACGCACCAGCAACAATGCCGTGGCCCCAGCGCATATGGCGTTGAGGAACTCCAAAGCAATGTATAGCTGACCATCCCCCACCATTTCCAGTAGCAGTCGGATGACCATGACGAATGGCATTTGATAAGGGTATCGTTCCATGTACCAGCCGTTCCACATGGGCATATCATCGGTACCGAGTTCTTTGGCGGCATTGATAAGGTCCAATGAGTCATATGCGGGGAAGGTGTCGCTGGCTATGGCCCATGCGGTGCCCGCGACAATCATGTAGCAGCAGACAATCCAGGATAGGACATTGACATTAATTCGTTCCAGAACATTGCATCGGCGTAACAGCGCAACTACCGCAATGGCGGCTATGGATAATACGACAACAGGCCACGCCGCATTGGTGAGATATTCGGCCTTTTCCGTGTATGACGGATAGAACGTCGTGAACATTAATGCGCCCAGGCCGATGCAGGAAAAGACGATGATTCCCGTCCAGAGAATGATTCGAGACAGAACGTTGCCTACGACCGGCATGATGTACCGCCGCCGTTGCGATTTGGCCGTGGAGCCGTTCGGCTTGGCCTGTGTTTCTGCCGATGAAGTAATAGATGACATATCGTTTCTCTCGTTTGACTGTTCTGATAGTCGATGATAACAAGAATTATGCCATTTAATGGTGGCTGTATCCTGCTTCTTCAGCAATTCTGGGAAGAAAATGGCATTGTTCCTCGGCATATGGTATGTCCCCTGCAAGCATCCAATCGAGGATGGCGCGGATGAGAAACCGTGCAATGCCGCTAGCATGTCCGACAACGAGACCCGCAGCAGCGACAACATCAGATTCCAAGGCGTGATGTCATCCTTTCAGAATATCGAGAATCGGATACTTGCCAAATCCGCTCATCGCCATGCTAAAGCCACTGAATTGACAGATGAATGCCCCAGCCAATCACGGGTACTGCCCAATCCCTGGGTGAGCAATTGATTGCCCAATCATGTTGTGTTGCCGCACGAGATAGCCTATATAGATGAAGAGCAAAGATGCCATGCCAGATTACAGGCTGGGAGGTAGAACACCTTGGCACTAAAATATCCGAGGCCTTTCGCTATCCGTCGCGAAGATCCCAACAACCCCAGCACAGCACTTCTCAAAAATTTTAAGAAGTTCCGGCAAGCATGCAGAAGTTAAAGAATGGCCATGTGCATTATATAAGGCAACACGGAAGCGATACATCGGGCCCGAGTTCTAAATAGAAGCGCAACACCTGTCTATGGTCGGAAGTGTTCAGGTTCATGACCGGAGAAAGTGTCGCGCTCGGCATGAAAGCGTATTCCCACCTGTCGGCAGAGGAACGTGTCCGGATCGACGAATTGCGGAACCGGGAGAGGCTTGGCGTGCGTCAGACAGTCCTGAGAATCGGCCGTGACAAGTCGACCGTCATTCGCGAACTGAAACGCGGCCTGTGGTCCGCGTCCAACGAGAACGACCCGTATCGTCCCTGCCGGTCGAGCCGCTCGAAGACGGACGCGTGGACATCGAGGCCGTTCCATTCGGCCATGGCCGCGCGGAGGAAGGCCGAACAACGGGACTGCCGGCCACGCAGGCCCACGCGCATGGCGTACCCGCCGCCGCTCTCCCGGGTCATGGACGCGCTCAGGAGGGGATAGACGTCCAAGAGGATTAAGGGGTGGCTGAAGGCCGAACGAGAACCGCAACGGGCGCATCCGCCGTTACCTATCCAAGAGGACCGGCTTCGACGACCTGTCGGACGCGGACCTGCAGGCCATCGTCGACGAGATCAACGACATCCCCATGAAGGTCCTGGACCGGGAAACGTTCAACGAGGTTTGGCACCGCGAACTCGGCAAGGTGCCCTCGAAGACAAGCCGCCCAAAGACGAACGTTGCACTTATAAATTGAATTCGGGTATCAAGAAGACAACTTTTTTCAATGCTCTTTTAAAAACTCAATATGCGATGGGACTTCGTATCTGATTCCGAAAGAATTTGCCACTATAACATCCATCGCACCTTTACATGTATCATGTACATGTAAAACAAAAGATTGTCCTCATTAAGCGCAAAAGGATACACCCCAATGCTCGTCAGTTTCGTCGTGCCATGTTACAACGAAGAAGAGTCTTTGCCTCTTTTCTACGATGAGGCTTGCCATGTCGCCAACGTTCTGCGTCAACAGTCTCATGCTGAAGCAGAGTTCATCTTCGTTGACGATGGTTCTGGCGATAAAACTCTCGAAAAGCTTCGAGCATTGCATGCAAAAGATGAACGAGTCCATTACATTTCTTTCTCCCGCAATTTTGGCAAAGAGGCTGGTTTATATGCGGGATTAAAAGCCGCGAGAGGCAATTATGTAGCCACCCTAGACGCCGATCTTCAAGACCCTCCATCTCTGATACCAGAGATGCTTCAATTCCTTCTTGAGAACAGGGATTATGATTGTGTCGCAACACGCAGGAAAACCCGTAAAGGCGAACCACCAATTCGCAGTTTTTTCGCGAAGATGTTCTATCGAATCATCAACAAAATGTCTGGAACGGAAATCGTAGACGGAGCACGCGATTTTCGCTTCATGACAAAAAAGTTTGTTGACGCGGTCTTATCGTTAAGTGAATATAATCGCTTCTCTAAAGGCATTTTTTCGTGGGTTGGATTTAAAACCCATTGGATTTCATATGAAAATATTGAACGCGCAGCCGGAAAAACAAAGTGGAATTTCTGGTCATTGTTTAAATATTCTATTGAAGGAATCGCCGGATTCTCTACAGTACCGCTTGCACTGTCTTCTTTCCTAGGTGTCTTCTGCTGTCTCGTCGCATTCATAGGCATCATCGTTGTTGTAGTCCGTGCCTTGCTTTTTGGTGACCCAGTTGCAGGATGGCCAAGCATGATTAGCATTATGCTACTCATCGGCGGCCTTCAGCTATTTTGCATAGGCATCGTAGGGGAATACCTATCCAAGACCTATACCGAGGTCAAGCATCGTCCACTCTATCTCACTAAAGAAACGGACGGGGAAGATCGTCGATTCACACCGTCCGCAAACGCATAACGCGTATCGCGCAGTTTGATCGTCTGGATCAAACTGCGCGAGACAGACACAAACTACTTCACCCACTTTTGGGCATTTGTTCCGTTAGAAGTATACAACTGCACGTTGGCACCATTCGCACTGGAACCACCATTCACATCCAACACCGCGTTTTCCGCGAGCGCCGACTGGAACGTATATGAGCCATCGGAATTCTTGACTGCTATCCACTTTTGAGCGTATGTTCCATTGGAATCGTACTGTTGCACGTTGGTTCCGTTGGCAGATACGCCGCCATTCACATCCAACACTTTGCCAGAGTTCACACTGGTTAACGTCACATACCCGTTGGAGTCATGCGTTACTTTCCACTTCTGCGCATTGGTTCCATTACCGGCCCAAATCTGCACGTTTCCATAATTTGAACGGGAAGCGCCGCTTACATCCATCTTCATAGACGTATTAAGTTTCGATCCAAAAGTGTAGGTGCCATCCGGCAAATCCTGCCTATGCTTGGCCGCGGTTTCATTCAAACGTTCGCGCAACGTTAACGGCGCCTTTGCAACCAACCACTGTTGAGCAACGGTGCCATTCGGCGAATAAAGCTGCAACTGAGCCTGCTGCACGGCATTGCCACCTGGAATATCGACAGCTTTATTAGCATTCACCGACACTAGCGCAATCTTGCCACTGCCGTAATTCCGCACCGTCCACTGCTGAGCAACAGTATTGTTACTCGTATATTGCTGCAACGCCGCTCCATTAGCAGTGGATCCGCCAGCCACATCCAGCACCTTGCCTGAATTCACATTGACGATCTTATAAGTTCCATTGCCAATTGATTCAAATCGATATTTCTGGGCGTTCGTATTATTACTTGAATAAAGCTGAACTCGTGCCCCATTTGCCGTTGATGCACTCGTCACATCCGTGACAAGTTTTTTATTCGCAACCGAAGTGATAATCATCGACACTCCAGTAGTTATGCTGACGTCGCTTGACGAAACAACGAACAACTGCGAAGCGGTACCATTCGGCGCATACAGCCGAATCGCAGCACCGTCCACAGTATTTCCACCGCTCAAATCCAGAACCCAATTACCGAGAGCGGACTGCAAATAATATCCCGCTCCAGAATCACGAATAAACCATCGTTGAGCCTGGGAATTATTTCGAGAATACTGTTGCACTATAGCGTTATTCTCAGCAACACCATTACGCACGTCCAAAGCCTTGCCGGAATTCACATTGACGATCTCATAGCTTCCATCAGACTGCCTAGTAAAAGTGAACTGCTGAGCCTTGGAACCGTTACCGGAATACAACTGAATGACGGTGGAATCTGCAGCACTTCCACTAGGAATATCAACGCTAGACGCGACTTTGGAACGAACATTGATGTAATAATTGCCATTCGGAATGGTAACTGCAGTCATTTTGCGTACATCAATGGCCGCTTGTAAAGCATTGCTACTCCCGCCATTCACATACGCTTTATTCCCAAACGCATTCATGTCCACATTGCCGCTGATGCCGTCCACCTTGCCGGAGCTGGTGTATTGCCATCCGCGACTATTGGTCGGGAACGAGTCGAATCCCATGCGAGCGCCGTACTGCGCCACCCACGTGGTTTTGGCGTAAATGTCGGCATGTTTCAGCGGTCCTTGCAGGTAGCTGGTGTACGAGTAGACGCCCAGGTTCTTGTATCCGGCGGACTGTAGTGCGCTGTACCAATTGTTGACGATATTGTTGTACACGTTCGGGTCGGTGGGCGGCTGATGCCCCTCCCAGGTCCACTTTTCCAGGTCGTAGTACACGGGGTACGCCAAGTCTCTCGGATTCACGCCAAACTGCTTGAGTTTGGCGACCACGTCGGCACCTTCTTCTTTGGCAATCGACGGAGTGTCCGCGTAGGAATACCAGTAGATGCCGAATGGGATGCCGAATCGCTTGCATTCGGAAATGTTACGGTGCGCTTTCTTGTCGGCATTGTTGCCTTCGCCGTAGCCGAGGCGGATGATCGCGCCTTCCACGCCGTCGGCTTTCGCTTTGGCCCAATTGATGTCGCCTTGCCATCCGGAAACGTCGATCACGCCTTTGGCTTGCTGCACGAACAGGTTGTTCTGATAATCGAAAAAAGCTTTCGAATTGTTGTAGGTGCCCCAGTGCGCGCCGTAATCGTTGCTCTCGAATTTGGCTGTTTGCACTTTCGTGTTGGATTGCGAGGATTGCGATTGCGCGGTTTTCGTATTCGACTTTGCCGACTTCAACGACGATTGTTCCACGGATTGTTCCACGGTTGCGTCGGATTGCTCGGATTGCGATTCCGCGCTATTTGCGTCATTCGCGTCGGCTACAGCATTTTTGACATCTTCCGCACTTACCGGAATGAAGGATTCGCCGTTGGTTTTGGCGAGCGGATCCGGCTGCTGATCTTTCGTGCCGACCAATGTTGGATCGGTCACGATTTCGCCAGTTTCGATGTTCTTGACCTCACCTTCGGGGGTGACGGCCAGGTCTTCCGAAACCACGGTGGCATCGTCGGAAATCTCGTCACTGACGTTATCCGGAAGTTTCGCATTCGGATTGTCGGGCATGCTGTCTTGCGATTGCTGGTCGCCCGTCTGATCATCCGACTGATCGTCAGACTGCATGACAACACCATTATCTGCAGTAACGGAACCGCTTTGCGCAACAGCATCCTCAATCGCAATATCCTGCAATGCGTAAGCCGGCGCAACCGCAACGGAAGCAGTCAACGCAACCGCAGACAACGCAGTCACGATCTTCACAACATGATGTGGCGAAACCATTCGTCAGCCTCTCTTGAATACAGTCATCAACCCCAAATATTCGGCGCAAACGCCCTAACCGTCAACTCTAACTGCAACCCACAACCCCGTCCATCCCCAACTCCCAAATCATCCCAATCCCCACATCTCACGCATTACACACTGATAAGAATCGACTAGCTCGTTAGGGGCACCGATATGGCATCATCCATTTCCATATCTCCTTTCCAGCATTCTCGCTGACCTTCCCATCACGCTTCGTAGAGGGACCATTTCCAGGAGGGGAGTACGTGGATCGTGCCAGTGGAATCGGGAAGTTCAATGGTTTCTTCCTCGTTAAGCGTGAGAATCAGGCCGGAATCAACGTTGGTACGTTGCATAACCGCTTGCAGAGAGCCGATTTCTCGCGCCCTGGTTTTCTCATTTCCCATATTGGCACACACTTGAATAAGCCCATACGGTTCCGTAGCAAGAGCATCGCCGATAAGAAAGTCAACTTTCTCCTGTTTGGACGTCGGCATAGTGTACGAAGTGATTGTTTCCGTACGCCTACCGGAAGTTCGTCTCTGCAGTTCGCAGAAAATCGCAGTTTCCAGTCGTTTTCCAATATCTTGCTGGTTGGCGCGTGACACCGCGTAAACCATACCCTGATCGACGGCATACATTTTCGGCACCGCAGTACTACCCGGCTTGAGCATGGTGGAATACTCCTCAAGCTGATACACCAGAAATGCCTGCTTGAACAGCTCGAGTAACGTATTCGCCTTATCCCAATAGATTTTCCAGCCGACCGCTCGCAACGTTTCCACAAGACCATTGGTAGACAGCTCGCAGGCCGTATTGCGCAGCAAAAAAAGCGCTATCTGCGTGGCGAGAGTAATGTTTTCACGACCAAGACGCTCGGCAACGTCACGCGCAACCACGTCCCGCACGTAACCTTGGAGCGTTTCAATACGATCAGCTTCAACCATACGTTGCACTGCAGGGAAGCCGCCAATAGTTAGGTAATCGTTGTAGGCAGCTTCAAACCGGGTGACCTCTCGCGGCGAAAACACGGCATCGGCAAGAGTGCTGCCCGCTGTAGGCGTTTCGATTCCCCGAAAGTCGCAGAATTCACGGAAAGACAGTGGCGCCATGGCATGCGGATGCGATCTTCCTCGGAAATTCGTTGCGATTTCTTCGCTGGACAGTTTCGAAGACGATCCAGTAATGACTAGCGTCACAGCTTCATGTTCGGCTATGCGCTGGCAGAATCCCTGCCAATTGGCGCATTCTTGCACTTCGTCAAGGAAGAGGTAGCAGCCATGGTCACGAGAGTCGGGATATTGCCGCCAGTATTCCGTAACAATATCGTTGAGCACGGTGTCTTGCATTGGTTGCAGACGATCGTCAGCGAAGTTGAAATAGAAAATATCATTACGCGAGACGCCGTTTTGTAACAAATCATGAATTTTCTGGAAAAGATAGAACGTTTTGCCGCAACGTCGGATGCCAGTGATGATGTGCACAGCATTGAACACTGCCGGCTGCGGCAGCTCGCGTATGATTTCGATGCGGCGTGACGGCGTAGGAATGTCAAACTGCATGGACTCACGAACCAGCATGGCATACGATTCACATGGATTATCCGGCACCATAAGTTCTTCCTTTCGCCGTCCGTTGCGAAACACCCAACAATCCCAGCATAACACTTCTCAAAAATTTTAAGAAGTTTCCACCAACACTTCTAAAAATTTTTAAGAAGTTACCACAGACGAATAAAACTCCAGAGAATACCTGAATGCATTAACGACTACAACACGAGTGTGGGAAATCGGGGAAGGACGGGTATCGTACGCTGTATATTGGCATTTCAGGTGGACTCTCGGAACGTGATTCAATTGACCTGAATCGGGAGCTGTCACCGGGGAGTGCAGAATAGTAGGCAGATTCTGGAGGGGTTATGGCACGGCACGGCAAGAAGCCAAGCGAGGAAAGTACCTCGTCACACACACCGAGAACACTTGCCGGAAGCGCAACGACCAACACTTCTGCCGACAGCACTGACGCCGCTGCCAGCGGTATCGCAGTCAACAGCTCGACCGTCAGCAGCGCATTTGCCAGCGATGCCGATGGCAATACCGGGAATACGCTTGTCGGCAACGCTTCCAACGAAGTCGAAGCAACCGAAGTCGAAACCAACGCAACCAGTACCAACGCAACCGGAGAGCGCACAATCAGCAGCAGCAACACGGCTGAAACCAGCAACCGGCAATCACACGAATCCAGCGAATCCCGCCAGCCGCACGACCTATTCGACGCGGCCATAGCGCAAGGCATCAGCGACGGCGACGCTTGGACGGACCAGCGCGTAAAGCACATCTACCGCCAGATCATCATCGCCGTAGTCGTCGTAGTCGTTGTTCTGGGCGCGGTCTTCGGATTCACAGGCGTGCGCGCATCGCAGCAAATGCGCGACCTGGCCGCACTCAACGACTGCAAGGAAGCCGTCACGGCCATGAACACCTCCTATTCCAAGGCGTTCCAGCTGAAGGCGAAGATCTCCGAAGCGTTCACCAGCTTCGACGGGTCCTACGATCTCGACAAGCTTGCCGAACTGCACCAGACGGAAGTTACCGCGCCGAAAACGCTGAGCTGCGCCGCCGACACTTCCGCTACCATCAGCAAAGCCAACGCCGCAAAAGCCGAGTACGACAAGCAGGCCAAGCAGTTCAAGCAGGCTTTGCAGAAGAGCGACGAATCCGCGGCCACCGATGGCGGTGACGGAACCGACAATAGCGCTGACGGAACGGCCGGCGACGACGGAACGGACGAAGCCACAGACACGGAGGGCGATGCTGGAGTTGCCGGCGACGCGGGCGCCACGGACGGCACCGTCGACTAATCCGGCGCAGCCGACGCGACCGACGCAACGCTGGACGATCAATTCCTCCAGTAAATCAACCAATCGCAACGCTGCCAACCAACCAGCCGATCAAGCCGGCCAATCAAGCCAACCAGGCCTGTCAACCAAGCCGGTCATTAGCCTCACCATCTTTACGTTTCTCCCAACTCTTCCATACCCCTTTTCCGCATACCCAACGTTTCTTTTGATTTTAGAATCAAAAGAAAAGCAAAAGAGAGTCACATGGCAGGCAAAAGAAGAAACGTTGAAATTCCGCCATTTTCAAGACTTCACGGCTATAAAATGCAGTAACAAGTCAAAAGAAAAGTGCAAGACTAGGGAAAGACCAAACGAACGGAAAGGAGGCTCTCATGAGCTGGACAGCGGCAAATGGTCGAGAGATCACCGATGAGATGATCGATCGCTGGCGCAAATCCTACGAACAAGGCGAATTTCCTGAAGACGAACGAACAGTGGGTGGCGTGATTATGGGACGTCCACCGCTCTCGACCGATAAAAGTCCGGCCCATGGGACGCCATCATGAAGAGATGACAGAAATGGGCAGAGCCTGACGGATGACCATATTTGTGCGCATCGCAGCAAGAATGACTAGGCTTTAATGTGCTTGCTCCGTTAAACAAACGCTGCAAGCGTTGCATTGCGGACGCAGAAGGGGAGCCATCTTGAAGAAGAAACGACTGGCACGCGTGATTATTGCCGCGGTAGTGACCACGGCAATTCTGGTGGCGATCATTGTTGGTTGTGGACCGAAATGGGGCGACGGTTCAGCAAACGTCAACGGCAGTAATTCCAATAGCAGCAACAGCGCATCAGATAATGTCTCCAGCAACGACAACGCCACGCAATCCAACAACAATTATGCGACCCGCATCACCGTGAAACTCCCCTCCTACTATTTGGAGAACATGGTTTTCCAACGTGGGAAAACGCTGATAGTCAAAGGAACGGCCACCACTTCACAACGCGGAAAAGTTGTTGACCCAACGCAACTGATTACAACGATTTCCCAAGGAAAGAAATCAGCATCAGCACAAGCTAAAATTTCCAAAAATGGCGATTTCACCTGCACCTTACCTAAACAAAAAGCAAGTCTTAAACCATATTCATTAACGATTTTATACAACGAAACCACTTTGTTGACTCTGAAAAACGTGTATGTTGGCGACGTATTTATTGCTGCCGGACAGTCGAATATGGAATTGAATTATTCGCAATATTATGAGGGTTCAGGCAACTCCTACAATTTCGGCGGAGGTCTGATAACGACCGACGATCTGCCGAAACAGCTTTCCGACAACAACGTACACTTCGTTGCGAGCGCCAATTCCTCGAAAGGTACGGATTTTCCGTTACGCGACGTGAATGAGCAGGCTGGCACCTGGCTTGAGGCGACCGCCGATAATTCGCAGCATTTCAGTTATCTGGCGCAGCAGTTTGTCATGCAGCTTCGTGCCGCGCATCCGAACGTGCCGATCGGCATTATTCAAACCGCATGGGGTGGCACGCCGATTCGACGTCACGTGCAAGGCGGTGATATTTATGCGAACCATATTGCGCCTTTGGAAGGGTTTCATGTGGCGGGCGTGCTGTGGTATCAGGGATGCAATGATTCTACGAACGAGGCGACCGCGCTGGCGTACGAGTCGCAGATGACGCTGCTGATCAACCAATATCGTGAAGTGTTCGATCAGGATGATCTGCCGTTCCTGTATGTGCAATTGGCACGCTGGCCTGGCTACCAGTACACGCAAAACGTGCGATTCGCGCAGTTGAACACGTTGAGCAATGCCGGATTACGCAATGCTTCCAACGTTGCAATGACGGTGTCGCTTGATACGGACAAGGGCACTTCAACGTTGATACATCCGCTTGGCAAAGATATTCTCGGCGCGCGCATGGCAGCGCAATATCTGGCGATGTCGGAAGGCAGGACCATTCCCAACGGGCCGCTTATCGCGCATGCGAAGCATGCTTCCGATGGCACGATCGTATTGTCGTTCCAGAACGGCACCGCAACCGGTTTGCAGGCGGAAAAGCCCAATTATTCGAAGACTGCGAGCGCGACCGTACCCGATTATGATGCGAATCCGGACGCGACTCCTTTGAATGGTATTTCCAACGTTGCAACGCCGACTTCCACGCCATTGCAAGGTTTTGAAATTGCCGACGATTCCGGAAAGTGGGTTTCGGCAACGGCAACGATTAAGGGTGATCAGATTGTGCTGAGTGCCGCCGATGGAAGCTCGAATTGCAACGCGGTAACTCAAGTGCGTTACTGGTGGAGTGGAAATCCGGTTATTTCCAGTCTGCTGTATAACGATCTCGGATTGCCTGCAAGTCCGTTTATTGCTGTTGTTGAGTAATACGGCAGATTGATAATCGGGCATTATCCGGCTGCGACGACTAATCGATAAAGCGGACTGTAATTAGGTTAGAATCAGGCCTGTTTCATCGAACTTAAGTCGAAAGCAATGTCGACGGTCAAAATCGACGATCAATCGACGTAGTGCGGGGCGCTGGACGCTATGCGGGGCGTTATGGAGCCGCTATTGCCGTTGCCGTCGGTACTACCGTCTGCATCGAAATCTTGCGATTTACGAAGCGAGCCGGCAGCCAGCGAACGTATGGATCGAACGGAACGGCCAATCTGCGCCTGTTTTTCCTGAGCATCCGACTGTATTGCGGGAATCGTGCCCGTCACAGGGCGAATGCGGCCGGTCGCAGTGGGAATGAAGCTTGGCGGCAACACCTGCGTGGTAACGGCACCCGGCGATGACACATGGTAGTGGGCCATCGAAGCCAGGGAATCGCGGGTATCGAGTTCACGCTGCATATCTAGCTCATCGTCGAACTCAGCCATCGCTGCCCTCCCTCTCTTCAAGCAATCTCTGCCGGTAATCTCTCCACTGGCAACGGTCATCGTTCCGAGCGTAACGCAAGGTAGCATACCGTTACGAACGAAATCAGCGATATGCGCAACTCCCCCACTGTTTCGCAACTTTTCCGTTGCATGTGCCGCAGCGAGCCACGCCAGCGAGCTATTGAAAACCCGCCGTTTTGGCATAAAAAAAGGCTTCCGAAATCATCCGGAAGCCCTACTGGCGGAGAATACGAGATTCGAACTCGTGAGGCTGTTACACCAACACGCTTTCCAAGCGTGCGCCATAGACCACTAGGCGAATTCTCCAATTATGCAACGTCTCACAGTGTCTATCCGCGAAACGCAACTTGATTAGGATACAACAGTTTCTTTCAAACCCCAAATCGGCGTGTCGCAACGTCCCAGATCGCCCACTCACTGGAGGAATCCGTACACGTGAGGACTTCCCCGCGCACCGAATTTTCCACCCTCTGGGACAATTCACCCGCCAACGCACCTCTCAGCGTCCCAGATCGCCCACTCACTGGAGGAATCAGCCCGCTGCCAAGACTCTCACAGTCCGAATTCCTCCAGTGGCTGGAACAATCAGTACGCCCATAGGCCTTCTACAGTCCGAAAACCTCCACCCACTGGAGGAAAACACCCGCGCACCGGCCTTTAAACGTCCTGAAACCTCCACCCACTGGAGGAATTGGTACGTTGGTATGCTTCCCAGCATCCGGATTCTCCCACCCACTGGAGGAATCTGCCCGCACATACACCCCCGAATTGTCCAGATTCTTCCAGCGAGTGGAGGGATCCGAACACGAGCTCACGTACCGTGAGCACAGCAGCTATCGTTTGGACGCGAAGGCACGCAGGTCGGCGAGCATGGCAGTGAACATCGGGCGGACCGGACCGAACTTATCAAGCAGCGATCCCGAAACCGGAGCACTAGCCGCTCCCAGCAACGCGCCAGGCAGCAACACCACGCCTGCAGCAAGCACAGACGCGCCGAATCCCAGTTGCGAAGCGTTCGGAATCATATAGCCGTAACCGATCGTCACAAACTGCAGCAGCACATACGCAAGCAAATGCCAACGGAATTTCACGCTCCGCAACACGGTCAGACGAACCAGCGGCGAGAACGCACGATGCGACACCCAAGCGAACACTAGCAAAGCGGCCATGGCAATCAGCAGCAGAACCACTGCAATCACCATTGCGTAATCGCGGAAGTATCCCCATTACTCACCGCGGTAACGGCGGATCCGCCACGGTCGAGCGCAAACACGAAACAGACGAATCCGACTGCTAGGCAAAGCACATGCAGCGGATTGATATGCGCCTCTTCGGTAGGAGTGACCTGATGAATCGTTTTAAGGCCGCACACCAGCGAAACAAACAGGAACGGCAGCAGAATCACGAAAATCCAACGCCACGGCATGAACGTACCGACAAGACCGCCCACAGTCGGTCCGAGTGCCGGCGCCACGGCCACCACCATGCCTCCAACGCCCATCAGCATGCCGATTTTGCTTTTCGAAGACTGTTCAAGAATGATATTGAACATCAACGGAAGCGCGATTCCCGTGCCCGCTCCCTGTAGTATTCGCGCGGTCATCAGCATAGGAAAATTCAACGTGCAAGCTGCCATCAGGCAGCCGGTGATGCAGAGCACGATTGCGGTAAGGAAGATGGTACGCAACTTCAGTTTGCGCTTGAAATAGCTTGAGAGCGGCGTGACAAGCGCTACCGTAAGCAGATAGCCGGTCGTCAGCCATTGAACAGTGGACGTGTCGACGTGGAATTCCGCCATTAATCCAGGGAAAAGCACGTTGGTGAGGGTTTCCGTAAGGATGCCAATGAAGGCCATGATTCCAGTTGACAGAATGGCAAGAATAAGATTGATGGAGATGTTCTCGTCATCTTGCGTTGCCGTGTTATTGTTTCGCGCAATGGACTGTGACATGGATTTGCGGCCGTTCCCGGCCTTCCCTTTCTTGGCCCGGCTTTGCTGAGCCACCATTCCGTTATGCCGGGCAGTTTGCCGGAATGGCGATTATTTGCCCAGAAATACAAAAAGATCCTTGGGAGCGGAGCGCTCTACCAAGGATCTTCATATTACTAAGTTGAATGTTGTGGATTGGGAGCCTCCCGCGCGTCGCGGGAAACAAGAACCAAAAGACAAAAAAAGGGGGTTCCCGGAGCGTCACGCTCGACGGGAACCCCGACGTTGAATGCGGCGGCGTGCTACTCTCCCACACCCTCTCGAGTGCAGTACCATCGCCGCGACCAGGCCTTAGCTTCCGGGTTCGGAAAGGGACCGGGCGTCTCACCTGGGCCATGACCACCGCAAAAC
>ENA-OQHL01000529-OQHL01000529.1-human-gut-metagenome-genome-assembly--contig:-NODE-529-length-25865-cov-3.315409_pt1 | contig 25865 bp, 30 predicted proteins | sample MGYA00242565_ERZ504723 | MGnify/ENA primary metagenome ERZ504723 (study PRJEB26092, sample SAMD00036211) | human gut metagenome | host: Homo sapiens | study: EMG produced TPA metagenomics assembly of... | reverse complement strand
CCATAGCGAGCGATAATGCTAATATTTTAGGAAGAAGTTTCATAAGTTAGTAAATTAGTAGTTTATATCATTCGTTATAATCAATCCATACTTTCATTTTCCCCGCTTTCCGGTTATCCCATGTATAATAAGGGATCAAAGTGATTGCCAACTCATTCGTAGTGGCCTTTATGGTTGTAATCCCATTTAATAATTTCGGATTAAACTGGGCATTAAAAGAGGTGTTCGCCGCGATTTTTAGGTTATCAAAATCTTGAGGGTTATCTACCTCTTCCATGCAATATACGAGAGGCCCTCTTTGTATGGCACGCTTACCGATGTTTTGCTTAACTCTAGGGTCTGCGGTCATCAATTTGACTGGCATCTCCATTGATAAGGAGATTACGTCTCCTTGTTTCCACTCTTTATTTAATACGGCGTATCCTTTCTCTGTTGGAGCTTTTACTAGTTGCCCGTTTACCGATAAGGTATATTGTTCACACCAACTAGGGATACGTAAACGTATCTCTTTTTTCAACGGATTAGAAGGAGTTACAGTTAGTTTTACAGTTCCATCCCAAGGATAATTGGTCTCTTGTCTCAACGTGACATTTGTGTTGTCTGTGTTTATCTCAGTAGAATTACCTATGTACAGATTTACCCAGATCGCCTCATTGGAGGTTCCGTAAATATAATTACCGATAGATGGAAGGAAGCGAGATATTTGGCTTGGGCAACAAGCGCAACCATACCATGCTTGACGGTGATGGTCTCCTTTAGATTCCAAAGGATTAACATAGAAAAACGATCCCCTTCCAGCGATATACCGGCTAAAGCTCCATTGTACATGGATCGTTCGAGGACATCAATATACTTGGAGTCACCAGTAAATTGATTCATTCGTTGATTCCACAATACCATTCCAACCGAAGCGCAGGTCTCACAATAAGCATCTAGGTTTGGCAGGTCATAGTCTTCTGTGAAACCTTCGTTATGGCGTGAGGAGCCGATCCCCCCGGTAATGTACATATTTCGGAGTACGACATCATCCCATAACCGATTCAAAGATTCGATATATCCAGAATCTTGCTTTAACGCTGCCACATCCGCCATACCACAATACAAGTACATGCAACGAACGGCATGACCAGCGATATCACTCATCTCACGTACAGGTTTGTCATCTTGGTAGTAGAATGGATCCCATTCACCTTCCCCACCTTTCGAGCCATGCCCGTGTCCTCGTTCCTCGATCAACCAATCAGCGAAATCTAGGTATTTTTGCTCTCCTGTGGTTTGATATAGTTTGACAAGGGCTAACTCAATTTCCTCATGTCCGGGAACCCAATCTCGTTTTCCCGGTCCAAAGATACTCATCATGTGATCGGTCATTCGTATACAAACATCTAGTAGTTTTCGTTTTCCGGTAGCTTTATAATAGGCCACTCCTGCCTCTATCATGTGTCCGGCACAATACATTTCATGCTTGTCCATATTAGTCCATCGTTTTTCCGGGGCGGTCAATGTGTAATACGTATTAATATATCCATCCGGTAGTTGGGCGGCGGCGAATTTATCGATCCATTCATCCGCTTTTTTCTCCAACTCTGGATTTGGATTGTTGATCAAACTGTATGCCATGCCTTCCAACGCTTTGTATACATCAGAATCATCAAAGAAAATACCGGAATGTTCCCCTTCCCTTTTTGCCGCATTCTCAAAATTGCGGATGCGCCCTGTCTGGTTCTCGATCTGATCAATACAAACAGGCAAAGTGGTCGATATATGTTTCTTTAACCTGGGAGACCAGAAATTATCTTGTATATGAACTTGTGAGAAGTCCACTTGGTCAATCATTTTGAAAGGAGCTTCTTTATGGGGAGCTTGTTTACATCCCCATAATGTTAGACATGTCAAAGATAATAATACGAACTGTTTCATTTTTTTGAGATTTAAAGTTATAATCTAATCAATGCTTTTATAAATCAGACCTATTGATGTTAGTAGGTCTGATTTATAATAAAAGTTTAAAGTTTACAAACCATTTTTGTCAAAGCATCTGCTGATGCTACTCTTTTTCCGTCGACGAAGATAAAGAATCCTTTCCCGTTACTATATTTTTTTCCTGTTTTATCATATAGAATACATATTTTTTTATGATGATACATTATATGATCTAGGCAAAAATAGTCCCATTTATCTTCTGGTATCAAAGGATTGACGATAAGAACGTCTTCGCTTTGCGGACGAATTCCTACCAGCCCACTTATGACTAAATCACAAAAAGAGGAGTGGTTGTAGTTTCTGCCTCTCTCTTTAGGTTGGTGATTTTTCAACATGGTTCTGGATATCCAATCTCCCGTAAAAGGATTTAGGTTCTCGTCGATCCAAGGAATGACATTACCATTATCGAGTGTGAGATGTTGGCTTTTTGTATATATTTTCAGTAATGTCCAAAAATCGTCTTTGGATATATAGTTTTGTTCTTGATCGTTCAGTAAATTCGCTAACCCTGTCAATGTCATGGCTGTGGCGAAAGGCCAAGACGGACCATTCCATTGGCATTCGTGCCCTTCATAGACAACTTTGAATTTGGGAGATATAAAAATGGTATATAATGATTTGAGAAGTAAGCTAAATGAATACAACTGGGATGACGGATTTGAAATTCCAAAACAAATACTTGCTGCCCCCAGTTGTGATTTAGCACTAGCATTAGAGATATTTTATTTAAGTGATGGTTATGCTTTCTTAGACGATTCAACAAAGACAACTGACTTAAAAGAATGGAGGAAATTTATTACCGTTCTCTATGATGATATATTGAACAATAAATTTCCAAAGACAAGCACAGCATTTGAAATTCCATTATCCCAAGTTCAAAAATACAAACTTCAGAAAAAAGGTATTTCAAAAATTTTTTTGACTGACTTATAACTTAGAATTTAAGGTAGAATTGATAATGACAATAGAAGAAGTTTTTAGTGATTTATATGATAAATATGGTGAAGATTTTAACTGGTATATGCTTCCGTTAACACAGGCTGATGGAATGTTTGTTACTGAATTGAAAAATGAAATCGGGGAAGACCACTTCTTATATGACAAAAGAATTTGGGCAGCAGCAAAGTGTGAATCTAATGATGATGTGTTATATGTTATTGACAACGGAAGAAATGCGGACAGCTACTATATTTTCCATTTGACTTACTCAAAGCATAATCCTGCCGGATTTCCGCGATATGAAGAATTAAAAGATGTATTATAAAAACGTATTTTAAATGGAGATATAACAATATGAGAACAGATATAAGCAAAATCAATGAGCAGACACCTCATCAGGATCTGACAGAAGGACTGATGTTGTTTGCTGGAGGAACTTCAAAACAGTTTCATACAGGGGAATGGAGAACAAGAACACCTATTTTAGACCAGGATCTTTGCAGACAGTGTATGGTCTGTTCCATGGTCTGTCCAGACTCTAGTATTCCTCTAAAAGATGGTGAACGAGTAGAATTTGATTATGACCACTGTAAAGGATGCGGTATTTGTGCAAAAGCCTGTCCATTTGATGCAATCACAATGAAGGAGGGAAGATAAGATGGCTAGAAAAGATCGTATGTCAGGAAATGAGGCGGTATCCTTCGCAATCCGCCAGATCAATCCGGATGTTATGCCGGCATTCCCAATCACTCCATCCACAGAGATTCCACAGATGGTTTCTACATACATTGCAAATGGAGAAATCGATACAGAATTTGTCCCTGTGGAAAGTGAACATTCTGCAATGAGTGCCGCAATCGGATCAGAGGCTGCCGGTGCAAGAACTTTAACAGCAACATCTTCTGCAGGACTTGCATTGATGTGGGAAGAATTATTGCTTGCAGCATCAAACCGTATGCCTATCGCATTAGCTCTTGTAAACCGTACATTATCAGGACCGATCAACATCAACTGTGACCATTCTGATGGAATGGGTGCAAGAGATACTGGATGGATTCAGATTTATGCGGAAAACAATCAGGAAGTCTATGATAACTTTATTCAGGCATATCCAATCGCTGAAAGCGCTGGAGTTCATTTACCGATCATGATCTGTCAGGATGGATTTATCACAAGTCATGCGGTTGAAAATATTGAATTGTTAGAAGATGAAGAAGTTAAAAATTTTGTTGGTGAGTATGAACCAGAAGAATTCTTATTAAATCCTGGAAAACCAATCGCAGTTGGACCATATTCTGTGACCAACTATGCAATGGAAGCAAAGAAAAATCAAGAGATTGCATTAGAAAATGCGAAAGATGCAGTCTTAAAGGTTGCAAAAGAATTTAAAAAGATTTCTGGAAGAAGCTATGGATTATTTGAAGAATACAAAACAAAAGACGCCGATTACATCATGTTATTGATCGGATCAGCTGCTGGAACAGCAAAACAGGCAGTGGATGACTTAAGAGCAAAAGGTAAAAAAGTCGGTGTTATCAAACTGCGTCTGTTCCGTCCATTCCCAGCCGATGAATTAGCCAACAGCTTTAAAAGGTGACCAAAGCGGTAGCAATTATGGATCGTACAGAAAGTTATAACGGAAACGGTGGACCTCTTGGAAGTGAAGTAACTGCCGGATTATTTAGAAATAAAGTGATGATCGATACCGTCAACTATATTTACGGACTTGCCGGAAGAGACTTTACCATACAGGAAGTATATGATATCTTTGCTGATCTTGAAGATCATATCGAAAATGGAACAAAACTTGAACAGTTTAAATACATCGGATTGCGTTAATAGGAGGAATACTGTGAATAGTTATAATGTAAAAGAAATGATGAATAAAAAAGAGCGTTTAGCTCCAGGACATCGTATGTGTGCCGGATGTGGTGCTACAATTGGAGTTCGTGCGGTACTTCGTGCTTTACATGAAGAAGATCATGCTGTGATCGCAAATGCGACAGGATGTCTTGAGGTATCTTCTTTCATGTATCCATATTCTGCATGGGAAGACAGTTATATCCACAATGCATTTGAAAATGCAGGAGCAACATTAAGTGGAGTTGAGACAGCATATAAAGCATTAAAAAAACGTGGAAAACTTCCAAAAGACGAAAACTTTAAATTCATCGCATTTGGTGGAGATGGTGGAACTTATGATATCGGATTCCAGTCTTTATCAGGAGCTATGGAACGTGGTCATGACATGGTTTATGTGTGTTACGATAACGGAGCTTATATGAATACAGGAATCCAGAGATCTTCTGCAACACCAATGTTTGCAGATACAACAACAACACCGACAGGAAAAGAATCTGTTGGTAAAATGCAGAATCGTAAAGACCTTGCAAGCATCATCGCAGATCACGATGTAGCATATGTAGGACAGAGTACATTTACACTAAACTTTAATGATCTTCATAAAAAGGCTGAAAAAGCGATTTACACAGAAGGTGCAAGTTTCTTAAATATCATGACACCATGTCCAAGAGGATGGAGATACAATACAGAAGATATTATGGAAATCTGTCGTCTCGCAGTGGAAACATGCTACTGGCCAATGTTTGAAGTAGATCACGGAAAATGGAATTTAACTTATGAGCCAAAGAAAAAACTTCCTATTGAAGACTTCTTAAGAGCACAGGGAAGATTTAAACATTTATTTAAACCTAGAAACGAACATTTAATTGAAGAATTCCAGAAAGAGGTTGACAGACGTTGGGAAAATCTGTTATATAAGTGTAATAGATAATAAAAGTAAGGAAGTTTTATTTATGACCCTTTTAACATACCAAGTTTTCAAGACAATCGCAGATGTAGGGAGTTTCCATAAAGCAGCGGATATCTTAGGATTAACACCCTCTGCGATTAGTCATGCCATCTCATCGATGGAAAATGAATTAGGATTTTCAGTATTGACAAGAAGCAAAGCAGGAGTCAGTCTTACAAACTATGGAGAACAGCTATTACCATATGTAAATGCTGTATTGAACTGTGATGAAAGCTTAAAGCAGGAAATTGCTGAATTAAATGGATTAAAACAAGGAAAAGTAAAGATCGGAGTATTCTCCAGTGTATGTACCAGCTGGCTACCTGAGATCTTACATTCTTTTAAGAAGAAGTATACAGAGATTGACATTGAAGTCTTTCAGGGAACTTACGATGATGTTGTATACTGGATCAAGAACGGAGTTGTAGATCTCGGATTTTTATCTGTATCCAGTGCAAAGGACATTCCGATCGAACCATTATATCGTGACGAATTACTCTGTGTTCTGCCGAGTGGTACGAAAGAAGATAAAAGTACAAATTATATTGATATTGAAGAAATGAAACATCATCAATTTGTAACACAACGAGACAGTACTGATGCGGATATTCAGAATTTCTTAAAAGAGAATTCACTGCAAGTACAATCGAACTATCATGTTGTTGATGATTTATCAACGATCGCTCTTGTTGAGAAAGGATTTGGAATCTGTCTGATGCCGAAACTTGTTATGACAGATATTCCATATAAAGTTGATAGTTATCCAACAAAACCATCTGCAAGCAGGATCATCGGACTTGCAGCAATGAATCCGAATTTTATGGCACCTGCTGTTCGCACTATGTTTAATCATATTGTAGATAAATATCAAGAAGACGAGTTTAAAAAATAATATCTTTGTGCTAAAATATATCTATATGGATTTTATATTTTAGGAGGTAGCATATGCAAGTTAAAGGTGTAAGATTATATGCAAAAGATGATATCCGTCTGGAAGAATTTGAACTTCCAGAGATCAAGGACGATGAGATCCTTGTTAAAGTGATGAGTGATTCGATCTGTATGTCTACTTGGAAAATGGTAAAACAAGGAGCAGATCATAAGCGAGTTCCTGCGGATGTTGCTGACCATCCAATCATCATTGGACACGAATTTGCCGGAGATATTGTGAAAGTCGGTAAAAAATGGCAGGATAAATTCAAACCAGGACAGAAATTCGCACAACAGCCAGCAATTCCTGGACAGGCTGAATCTCCAGGATACTCTTATACAGAGTGCGGTGGAGCAGCAACTTACTGTATTTTTCCAAATGATATTATCGAAGCTGGATGCCTTTGGACTCATGAAGGAGATTCTTACTTTGAATCTTCTGTTGCAGAACCAATGTGCTGTGTCATTTGTGGCTATAAAACAAATTATCACGTTAAAGACCGTTATGAACATGTAATGGGAACAAAAGCAGGTGGAAGTATCGCAATTCTTGGTGGATGCGGACCAATGGGACTTGGTGCTGTAAGCTACGCCCTTGCCATCGAGAATAAGCCAGCCAAAGTAATCGTTACAGACATTGATGACGCCAAATTAGCAAGAGCGAATGAGGTGATCTCTGTAGAAGAAGCCAAGGAAAAAAGGTGTTGAATTAATTTATGTAAACACAGCAAAGATGGATGATCCAGTCAATGGATTAAAAGCATTATCTGTCGATGGAAAAGGATTTGATGATGTCTTTGTTTACGTACCAGCCAGACCGGTTGCAGAACTTGGAAACAAGATTTTAGGCTATGATGGATGTATGAACCTGTTTGCAGGACCAACAGACTCCGAATTTTCAGCAGATGTGAATCTGTATGACTGTCATTATAATGCAACAAAGATTCTTGGAAGTACTGGTGGAAGTATCGATGACATGAAAGAAGCGATCGACCGTGCTGCAAGAAAAGAAATCAAACCAGCCGTTATGATCACTCATGTTGGAGGAATTGATTCTATCGTTGATACAACAATGAATCTTCCAAACATTCCTGGTGGAAAGAAATTATCATATCTTCATATCAATATGCCAATGACAGCAATTTCTGATCTTAGAAGTCTTGCAAAAGATGATCCATTTTTCAATGAACTTGCTGATATTTGTGACAAACATAATGGATTATGGAGCGCAGAAGCAGAAAAAGCATTATTAACACATTACGGTGTAGAATAACGTAGAAGACCCATTATGAAATAAAAATTAAATTCAAAAAGATGCCTTTCATAAAAACTTTCTTATGGAAGGCATCTTTTTATACTATGTAAGAAAATTCTATTTTTCTACATATTTTTCTTTTAATTCAGCAATCTTATTCCCGTAAACATCGTTACGTTTCTGCTGAAGAATAATATTCTTGATCGTATCAGCAACATCTTCATATACAGAAGTTTCTGCGTCTTTTTTATCTTCAACTTTGATCAGATGATATCCAAACTGTGTCTTTACAGGACCTACAACGTGTCCAACTTCAGCAGCAAATGCAGCGTCTTCAAATTCTTTCACCATCTGTCCTCGTCCAAATGCACCAAGGTCTCCACCTTTTTCTTTGGATGGGCATGTTGAAAATTCCTTAGCCGCATCTTCAAATGTAGTTTCCTCACTGATGATCTTTTCTAAGATTTCCTGACATTTGTCTTCATCATCTACAAGAATATGCTTCGCATGAACTGTTTCTCCAGCCATAAACTGATTTTCATTCGCTTTATAATATTCTTTTGCTTCTTCTTCAGAAACAGTAATATCTTTCATAGCCTCTCCGAGAGCCATCTGTGCAAGAATCTCTCTCTTTGCATGAGCTAAATTGTCAGCGAAAGCTTCTGTTTCTTCTAATTTTAATTCTTCTCCTAATTTAGCGAAAAGATGAACAGTAATGATCTGTTCTAAACACTGGTTTCTAAAGTGTTCATTCCCTGCATATGCCTGCTGTTCTTTTGGTAATGCAGCGATCAGTGCATCTAAATCTTTCTGCGTGATTTCTTCTCCGGCAACAACAGCCAGGATGTTCTGGTTATCCATAGTAATTTCTCCTTTGATTGAAATGTGTTTGAGGATTCATTATATCACAAATCCTTTATATTTTGTAGATTTAGTTTGTGAAATACGATATAATAATGAAGATTTTAAAGCTACATTTCAGAACAAAGACATGGAGGTAAGATAAGATGTCTGTCATACAGATCACGGATCTAAATGATCCACAACTAGATATTTATGCAAGATTGTCAGAAGGGCAGTTATTACATTATTATGAACCAGATCTAGGGATTTTTATTGCGGAAAGCCCAAAGGTTATACAGACAGCCTTTGAACAAGGATATGAACCGATTTCTTTTTTAGTTGAAGATCGTCATATTAAAACACAGGCAAAAGATATTATATTGCAATATCAGGATATTCCTGTTTATACAGCATCTTTTGATGTATTAAAACAACTGACTGGTTTTGGACTCACAAGGGGCATGTTGTGTGCCATGCGTCGAAAACCATTACCTGCGCTCGAAACGATCTGTGATCATGCAAAACGAATCGTTATTCTGGAAAATGTTATGAATCCAACCAACGTCGGAGCAATCTTTCGCTCTGCTGCAGCACTTAATATGGATGCCATATTGCTTAGCAAAGGCTGCAGCGATCCATTATACAGAAGATCTGTACGTGTTAGTATGGGAACTGTTTTTCAGATACCATGGACATTTTTGGGGGATGATACATGGCCCGCGGATGGAATGCATCGTTTAAAAGAACTTGGTTATAAAAACGTTGCAATGGCATTGACTGACCAATCTGTAAGTATTGATGACGAGAATTTGATGTCAGAAGATAAACTTGCGATCATCCTTGGAACAGAAGGCGATGGTTTGTGTCAGAAAACAATTGATGCATGTGATTATACAGTGAAAATTCCGATGGCACATGGAGTAGATTCATTAAATGTAGCTGCTGCGAGTGCTGTTGCATTCTGGCAGCTTGCGAAAAGGAAATAAAACGATGAATACAAATTTTGAACATTACCGGATTTTTTATTATGTAGCAAAATATGGGAATCTTACGAAAGCTGCTGCAGTTTTACACACAAGCCAGCCATCCGTAACAAGAACGATCCATAATCTTGAAAAAAATTTAAACTGCAGATTATTTGAACGAAGCAAAGTTGGTATGAAATTAACACCAGAAGGTGAAGTTTTTTATGAATACATCGCCGCCGGATGTGCCCAGTTTTTTAAAGCAGAGAGCAATTTAAGTGATATGCTAAGCCTTGAAAACGGAACAATCTATGTAAGTGCGACAGAAACCGCTCTGCATTGCTATTTATTTCAGGCAATGGAATCCTTTAATGAACAATATCCAAATGTGCATTTTAAGATTTTAAATAATAGTACAAGAAAATCCATCAATATCGTAAAAGAAGGCAATGTTGATTTTGCAGTTGTATCTGCACCATTTCAAATAGAAAAACCGTTACAGCAAAAAGTTTTAAGAAAATACCATGATATTTTAATTGGTGGGAAACGTTTTGAGGAATTAAAAGGTCAAAAAATTTCTATCAAGCAACTTGCCCAATATCCTTGGATCAGTCTGACCCCAGAAGCTATCACAAGAAAGTTTTTAAATCAGTATTTTGAAAAGAATGGATTAAAATTTGAGGCAGATATGGAACTTGCAACTACAGATATGATCCTTCCAGCTGTAAGACATAATCTTGGAATTGGTTTTATCCCACCAGAATTTGCTAAAGATGATCTGGAATCTGGAGAAGTCTTTGAGATTGAGGTAAAAGAAACGTTCCCTCAGCGTAATATCATCTTGATCTATGATACAGAATATCCACAAAGTATCGCAGCCAAGGCATTCTTAAGATTCTTAAATTAGTGGATTCCATCGGAAATTCCTACGATATTAAAAAACCTCCAAAGAACAGCACCCATTGCTTATCTCTGGAGATTTCTCAGAACAATATATAAAAGTGTAAACTAGTTACCTGACTTAATATGTTTTATCTTATCATGAATAAAAACAAGTGTAAAATACATTTTTTACATCATATCCATATCAAAATGTTATGGATAAAATTCTGAAGATTTTCTTGGAAATGAAAAAAACAAAGATTAACGGTTTGATATCAAAAGAATATGTGGTAAAATACGGACAGGAAAATAAGGAGGGAACTTTAGAATGTTTACAAAAAAATTTACAGTCATCATCAGTTTTTTTCTGATCATTGCAATTGGCGTTGGTGGTATGCTTGGGTATTATGATGCGCGACTGGAAGCCGCAGTGACGCCAAAAAAACAATCTATGAATAAAGTGAAGATTAAGAATAAGGAAGATCTGACCTTCGACAAAGATGTTGTCAATATTTTATTAGTTGGTTCTGATAATGGAGCTCAGGGCTCCGAAAAAGGTGATCATGGTCGATCTGACAGTATGATGGTTGCAACGATCAACTTTAAAACAAAAGAATTGAAATTAACTTCTTTTTTAAGAGATATGTATGTAGAAATACCAGGTCATGGACGTAATAAACTAAATGCTGCTTATGCATTTGGCGGGGAAGCGCTTTTATATCAGACACTGGCTCAAAATTTTAATATTAAGATCGACAAATTCTGTGTTGTAGATCTTGCCGCATTTGAAAAGGTAATTAACAGGATCGGCGGAATTGAAATGACTCTTGAACAAAGAGAAGCAGAATACTTAAATACAACAAATTATATTTCAAAGAAAAAATATCGAAATGTAAAAGTCGGTAAACAGACTTTAAATGGTAATCAGGCATTAGGGTATGCAAGAGTTCGTCATGTGTTCTCTAAAAAGTATGGTGTTGAAGAGTTTGGACGAACAGGAAGACAGCGTGCTGTTATGCAGGCAACTTTCCAGAAGATGTTACAGCAAAATCCTTTAGATCTTGTGGATATTGCGATTGATGCACTTGGTGATGTATCTACGGATATGGATGCAACTTATATTAAGAAACTGATCCTATCCGTTGCAAAAATGGGAACAACAGAGATTGATCAGCTTCGTGTACCGATCGAGAATACATACAAAACAGCTGTTGCTGGAAGCTATCCTCCATGTGGATATGTTTTCTTTGTAAATTTCAAAGCAAATCAGGAAGCATTAAAATACTTTATGTTTAACAAAGGAAAACGTCAGGATTTTGCTAAGAATTATGGAGGTGCAGATGCTGCTGAGACATGTGGATATCCTTCCAAATACGACTATAACCGTTCAAAAGGTGATTCTGGGAACATATTTAACAGCTCTGACACTACAGAAGGAGAGTAGCGCTTATTGAGAAATATTATCAATAAGGCACTGCGATTAGTCTTGAGTAATCGCCATAGGATGTTTTATAATGGACAAAGTTACTTAGAGAGCATATAAAGTCATATAGCTCTTAAGTATACGAGAAATAAATACATATTTATATCATACAGGAGGAAAAAACCATGGATTTAACAAAAGTTTTATCAGTAGTAAAGAGTAAAAAAACAGGATTTTTTGCAGCAGGCGTTTTATTTGGAACAGCAGGTATTAAAGCATTATCAAGTAAGGATGCAAAGAAATTTTACACAAATTGTACAGCAGCTGTTCTTCGTGCAAAAGAATGTGTAATGGATACAGTTGCAACTGTACAGGAGAATGCTGAAGATATCTATGCTGAAGCTCAGCAGATCAATGAAGAAAGAGCAGCAGAAGCAGAGGAATGGGAAACTTATGCTGAAGCTGATGAGGCGGAAGAAACAGAAGAAGTTTCCGAAGATACTTTCAAAGAAGTTGCAGAATAGAATAGAACATTAAGATTAAGGCACCTGCAGTTTTCCTGCAGGTGTTTTCAAACAAAAAGGAGTTTGTATGAAATTTACGATCAAACATGAGATTCGAGGCAGAATTCGTATTCATAACTGCCAGAAGACAATGAGTGCTGATCAGGCAGATGAACTTCAATATTATCTTATAACAAAAGATTTTGTAACATCTGTAAAAATCTATGACCGCACAAATGACATCGTGATCTGTTATGATGCCAGCCGCAGTGAAATTCTTACTGCTTTAAAGGAATTTTATCATGGAATCATCACAGTCCCTGATAATTATCAAGAAAGTCAGAGCAGACAATTAAACCAGACATATCAGGAGAAACTTATAAGTAAAGTCTTATTTCATTATGGAAACAAATTATTATTTCCATATCCATTAAGAGCAGGGATCACAGTGATCAAATCTCTGAAATATATATATGAAGGAATTCATACACTTGCTCAGGGTAAGATTGAAGTTCCAGTACTTGATGGTACGGCAATCGGGGTATCGATCATACGAAGAGATATCAATACCGCATCCTCTATCATGTTCTTACTCGGAATCGGAGAAATTCTCGAAGAATGGACACATAAGAAATCCGTCGATGATCTTGCAAAAAGCATGTCCTTGAATATTGATAAGGTATGGAAAGTCGAAGAAGATCATGAGATTTTAGTTCCATCCAACGAAATTGATGCCAACGATATCGTTCATGTACAAATGGGAAATATGATTCCATTTGATGGAGTTATTGTTGATGGTGAAGCAATGGTCAATCAGGCCTCATTAACTGGAGAATCAACACCTATTCGCAAGATTCCTGACGGATACGTATATGCAGGAACTGTCGTTGAAGAGGGTGACTTAAAAATTTGCGTAAAAGAAGTAAATGGATCAAGCAAATTTGACAAGATCGTTACGATGATCGAAGAATCTGAAAAATTAAAATCTTCTTTAGAAAGTAAAGCAGAACATCTTGCAGATCGTCTTGTTCCTTATACATTGGCTGGAACAGCTCTCACATATTTGTTTACAAGAAATGTAACAAAAGCTTTATCTGTACTGATGGTTGATTTCTCATGTGCATTAAAACTTGCAATGCCAATCTCTGTTTTATCTGCGATCAAGGAAGCAAATGACCATCAGATCGTTGTCAAAGGTGGTAAATACTTAGAAGCAATGGCAGAAGCCGAAACGATCGTCTTTGATAAAACAGGAACTTTAACAAAAGCGGAACCTACCGTTCTTGATATCGTTTCATTTAATGGAATGAAATGCAAGGAATTATTAAGAATTGCTGCATGTTTAGAAGAACATTTCCCTCATTCTATGGCAAAAGCTGTAGTTCAGGCAGCTGTTGACAGAAATCTTGTACATGAAGAATTACATTCTGAGGTTGAGTATATCGTGGCTCATGGAATTTCTTCCATGATCGAGAATAAAAAAGTTGTCATTGGAAGTTATCATTTTGTATTCGAAGATGAGCAGTGTACAATTCCTGAAGGCAAAGAAGAGTTATTTGAGAAACTGCCTGAAGAATGTTCGCATTTATATATGGCAATCGAAGGAAAACTTGCAGGTGTGATCTGTATTGAAGACCCATTACGTGAAGAAGCCAAAGATGTGATCAAAGCATTAAAAGCTGCTGGAATCAAGAAAGTCGTTATGATGACTGGAGACAGTGATCGTACTGCAAAGGTTATTGCAGCCAAAGTTGGTGTGGATGAATATCATGCTGAGGTACTTCCAGAGGATAAAGCTGCTTTCGTTGAGAAAGAAAAAGCCGAAGGAAGAAAAGTTATTATGATTGGAGATGGAATCAATGATTCCCCAGCATTATCTGCATCTAATGTTGGAATCGCGATCAGTGATGGAGCTCAGATTGCAAGAGAAATCGCAGATGTAACGATTGAAGGAGACCATTTACATGGTCTGGTAACTCTCAAACATATCAGTAACCACTTAATGCGCCGAATTCATAATAATTACCGCTTTATTGTCGGATTTAACGCAGGGCTTATTGGAGCCGGTGTATTAGGCTTTATCCAGCCAACAACATCTGCCGTATTACATAATACTTCAACCCTTTGTATAGGGCTTAGAAGTATGAAAAATCTGGTATCTGAGGAAGAATTACAGTAAAAATCAAGAAGGTTAGTCGTGAAATTTGACTAGCCTTCTTTTTGAGTTGTTATTCTGGTTTCATGGATTTCAACTGTTCAAACATCTCGATATCTGCTGCATTCAGTTTGATATTCGAACAATAATTTTTCCCTTCTGGAGATGTAATAGAAATCTCGATCACAGCATCCTGTTTAAGTGCCTGCTCTCTCCATACAGCATTCATGAAATTCTTGAATTTTGGATGGTCTTGATCAAACCGTTTGAATGTATTTTTTATCTGCTGAAACTTTAACATCTGATTAAAATTTATTGCCATGAGGATAAATTCTCCTTTCTTTGTCTGTCGCTTTCATAAATAAATCATATCAAAAATAAGAAAAAACGTCAAATAACGTATTGACGAACAGCCTAGAAGTGAGTAAAATTGTTCATTGCTACTCAGAAACAGACTCTTATCACAGGAGGTATTAACATTGGATTTTTATCAACAGTTACAATTAAGTTCCATCGGTTCCAAACAATGGATCAAAGGTGCCAAAGATTCAAAAGAGAAACATAAACGTATCCTTATCTATAATTTTAAAGTATATTTAGTTGTTGCATTTTGTTTTGCAGTAGTAACTCTTTACAGTATGATCTTTGGATCACAAAACAGTGTTGTCGGCGTGCTAGTCTTACTGGTTTTAATGATCTTACGACAGGTTGACTTCGGAATCGATACAAAACACAGCATTGGCGTTATCTTTATGATTTTTGCAATCCTTGCGGTTGGACCAAGACTTGCTAATACTGTAAATACCGTTCCTGCTTTTTTTATTCATTTTCTTTGTATTATGGCAATCATTGATCTTTAAGCTGCCATAACGTTATCATGTCCAATCAGTCCAACATTTATCTTAGGATATTTGTTATTCTATGGATATGATGTTACAGGGCATAACTATGTGTTAAGATGTTGCGGATTATTTGCAGGTGCTGTGATCTGTTCCCTTGTATTTTACAAGAATCATAGAAATCGAACATTTCATAGAGGATTTTATCATTTATTTAAGGAATTTCATCTGTTTTCTGCAAGAAGCAGCTGGTATTTAAGATTATCTCTTGGAATTTCTACTGCAATGTTGATCGGAGAATTGGTTCATATGCCAAGAGTTATGTGGATCGGGATTGCTGCAATGTCTGTCCTGTTGCCATTTTCAAAAGATATGAAATACCGTGTACAAAGAAGAGGACCATTTAATATTCTTGGATGTATGATCTTTCTTATTTTACATGCGATCCTTCCTGATCATATCTTTCAATGGATCGGTCTGATCGGCGGGATAGGAGTTGGTTATTCTGCTGGATATGCCTGGCAAACCGTTTTCAACACCTTTGGGGCTCTTTATATTGCAGAGAATCTTTTTGGCCTGAAGAATGCCATCATCTTAAGAATCGCTGCCAATGTCTTTGGCTCTCTTTATGCTTATGGATTTGACCAGTTATTCCGAAAAATAACGACTAGCATTCGAAATCTTTTTGAAAATAATTCCATTATGACAGATCAGGCATAACATCTTTGAATGATACCTTAGAAACAGGATATAATTATTACTGAAAATCATTGAAATTAATTAATAGAAGGAGGAGTAAAAGAGCAATGTGTACAGCTGCAACTTACAAGACAAAAGATTTTTATTTTGGAAGAACTTTAGATTATGAATTCTCTTATGGAGATGAGGTTGTGATCACTCCAAGAAATTATCCATTTCATTTTAGACATATCGATGCCATAGAAAGTCATTATGCTATGATTGGAATGGCTCATGTAGTCGACAATGACCCTTTGTATTATGATGCATTCAATGAATGTGGACTGGCAATGGCTGGGCTTAATTTTGTTGGAAATGCAGCATATTATGATATAGAAGAAGGAAAAGACAATATCGCACAGTTTGAATTTATCCCTTGGATTCTTGGAACTTGTGCAAATCTTGAGGAAGCGAAGACAGCATTGATTCATATGAATCTTACCAATACCCCTTACAGTGAACAATTTCCATTAGCGCAGCTTCACTGGATCATTGCAGATCAATCTGGTGCGATCACAGTCGAAGCAATGGAAGATGGGATGCATATCTATGAAAATAACGTTGGAGTATTAACAAATAATCCTCCATTTAACATTCAGATGTTCTTATTAAATCAGTATATGAATCTTTCTCCAAAACAACCAGAAAATCTATTTGCAAAAGATATCGATTTAGATCAATACAGTCGTGGAATGGGTGCGATTGGTCTTCCTGGAGATCTTTCTTCTTCCTCACGTTTTGCTAAAGTAGCATTTACCAAATTGCATTCTGTCTCTGGAGATTCTGAAAATGAAAGTGTCAATCAGTTTTTCCATATTCTTGGATCTGTCGATCAGCAAAGAGGATGCTGCGATGTCAATGGAAAATATGAGATTACCTTATATACTTCTTGTTGTAATACGCAAAAAGGAATCTATTATTATACAACCTATGATAATCACCAGATCAGTGCTGTTGATATGACAAAAGAAGATTTAAACACAAAAAATCTGATTTGCTATGAAGTGATCACTGGGGAACACATTCAAATGCAAAATTAAATGAAAAAGCACCACTATTTCATGAAACTGAAAGGAATGACAAAATGGAAGTCAGATTGGCAACTCCACAGGATGCAGAAGAATTACTGGAAATTTACCGCTATTATGTAGAACATACAGCAATCACATTTGAATATGAAACACCTTCGATAACAGAATTCCGCCAAAGGATCAAACAGACATTAAAATGCTATCCTTATCTGGCGGCTGTTGATAGGCATGGAAAGATTGTTGGATATGCATATGCATCATCTTTTAAAGACCGTGCTGCATATGACTGGTCCGTAGAAACAACCATTTATGTAGATAAGGATGTAAAACGACAGGGAATCGGCAAAAAATTATATGAAGCATTAGAAGAAATCCTTCGAAAACAACATGTGATCAATTTGGATGCGTGCATTACAGATCCGGAAGTCGAAGACGAATATGTTACAAAAAACAGTGTTCAGTATCATGAACATCTTGGTTATCATATGGTTGGAAAATTTTATAAAAGCGGCTATAAATTCGGACGTTGGTATGATATGGTCTGGATGGAAAATATATTGGAAAACATAAAGAACATCCAGAAGCATTTATCCCTTTTTCCATTTTATAAAGAGTTTAAAACTTTTAAAAATCAGGAAAAACTGATATAATGAAATATAAATATGCTAAACAAAAGAAAACAGGAGTATTTAATTATGCCAGTATTTGATTTTAGTAACGATACATCAGAAATAAAAGAAGAAGTAGTCTGTACTTATACAACATTTTTCTTCGAATGCAGATCATGCTACGATAGAATGCCCTATCTTAATTTTTATCAAACAAGAAGAAGCAGTGGGAAGCATCATTCCTGTGGTGTAATTTTCTGATCAGGATAAGCAGACAGCCTTTTGAATTTGAGGAAGAAGATGGGGCAGTCATATCTGATATCTTAAAATTAGATTCCCGTTTTGTAAGCCTGGTCAAATGGCTTTGGAGAGAATCATATTCATGTCCGCTTATCTGGGGAGAATACAGTAGAAGGTTATTGTGTATACAAGATCAGAGAAATTGCTCTTGGAGGTGGCACCAAATTATCTGCAGAAGATGGTTTCCTTCAGTTTATGATCGAACGTTTATTCCAAAGTGATGCACCAGATGAGCGAATCACTGATGAAAATCTTGATGAGATGGGTGATGATATGAAACTTACCAGCATCCAAAGTATCACAGATTTTATGACATGTGCCGGAAGTACGCTGCCTGATAATATTCGTCTATGGGCAAGAAGAAATCTTGCTGTTGCAAAATCTCATGAAGTTTCACAAGAAGAGAGACGTCATGCCCAGCGTGCATTATCTATCATGATGAATATTCAGTGGAAGAGTAATTATTTTAAAGCGATCGATCCAGAAGAAGCAAGACAGATTCTTGATGAAGAACTCTATGGTATGGAACGTGTGAAACAAAGGATCATTGAAACGATCATTCAGATCAATCGTACACACACACTGCCTGCTTATGGATTATTATTAGTTGGACCTGCTGGAACAGGAAAATCCCAGATTGCATACGCGGTTGCAAGAATCTTAAAACTTCCATGGACAACTCTTGATATGAGTTCCATTAACGATCCAGAGCAGTTAACGGGAAGTTCCCGTATTTATGCAAATGCAAAACCAGGGATCATCATGGATGCATTTTCCATGGCAGGAGAATCAAATCTTGTATTTATCATTAACGAGCTTGATAAAGCCAATTCAGGAAAGGGAAATGGAAATCCTGCAGATGTTTTGCTAACATTACTTGATAATCTCGGATTTACCGATAATTATATGGAATGTATGATTCCAACGGTTGGAGTATATCCAATTGCCACTGCAAATGAAAAAGACCAGATCAGTGCACCATTGATGTCACGTTTTGCAGTCATTGACATCCCTGATTACACACCGGAAGAGAAGAAAGCGATCTTCCAAAGATTTGCACTCCCTAAAGTATTAAAACGTATGGGATTAAAAGATGATGAATGTATTATGACAGATGCGGCCTTAGATGCTGTCATTGAGATATATTCTGAAACCACAGGAATCAGAGATCTGGAACAAGCTGCAGAACATATTGCAGCCAATGCATTATATCAGATTGAAGTCCACCATATGAATAGTGTAACATTTGATGGTGCAATGGTAAAAAATCTGCTTTTATAAGTTGTTATTTGACGAAGTATGAATTTTAATGATATAGTAAATCATAGACATTACAAATTATAATTCTCAAACGGAGGTCACATCATGGACATGGAGAAAATCTACTTAACAATGAAACGTACCGGTGCTGGGAACATCGTACTTGGAATCTTATCCATTTGTATTGGACTTGCATCTGGAATCATGCTGATCATCACAGGTGCGAATCTGTTAAAGAAAAAGAAGCATTTAAGTTTCTAAATAACATCTGAATGATAAAGGAACATGGAATAAGATTTTCAATGTTCCTTTATTTTTTTGCATTTGACAATAATGATATAAAATATGGAAAGAACAGACCTTGAAAGTGCTATATGTTTAAGAATCAATCTATACGCAAAATACCGATTTAAATTATAGATTGCTGATAAAAGACAGAGAAGCCAGTATTTTACTGGCCTCTCTCGATATTTTTATTTTATGTAATTCAAATTACTAATCCAATGAATCTTACGATTAATGCTGCAATCCATGCAATCATACATTGCCATAATGCCAGACCAACCGCCCATCTTGTTCCTAGTTCACGTTTTACAGATGCGATGGCCGCAACGCATGGAGAATAAAGCAAACTAAATACTAATAAAGAACTTGCGGCTAATGGTGTGATCGCCGCTGTGATATTTCCATTGAATAAAACTCCTAATGTTGAAACTACACTTTCTTTTGCCATAAATCCACTGATCAATGATGTTACGATTCTCCAATCTCCCAATCCTAATGGTGAAAAAACTGGTACTAACACACCAGCTACCATTGCTAAAATGCTATGTGCAGAATCTTCTACCATATTTAACTGCAGATCAAATCTCTGTAAAAACCATACAACGATCGTGGCGACCAAAATCACAGAAAATGCTTTCTGTAAGAAATCTTTCGCTTTCTCCCATAATAATTGTGCTACATTCTTCACTCCAGGAAGTCTGTAATTTGGTAACTCCATAACAAATGGCACTGGTTCTCCTTTAAATAACGTTCCCTTATATAAAAATGCAATCAAAATACCTATCATGATTCCTGATAAATATAATCCTGCCATAATAAGACCACCACGTTTTGGAAAAAAGGCATTCACGAAAAAAGAATAAATTGGCAGCTTGGCTGTACAGCTCATAAATGGTGTTAAAAGAATTGTCATCTTACGATCTCGCTCGCTCGTTAAAGTCCTTGTTGCCATAACCGCAGGAACTGTACATCCAAACCCGATCAGCATCGGAACGATACTTCGTCCAGACAATCCAATCTTTCGAAGCACTTTATCCATAACAAATGCCACTCTTGCTATGTATCCACTGTCCTCCATTAATGATAAGAAGAAAAATAAGGTTACAATGATCGGTAAAAAGCTTAATACACTTCCTACACCAGTAAAGATTCCTTCAATCACCAGACTATGGATCGCATGATTCACGTGAGCCGCAGTTAATGCCTGATCTGTAAGTACTGAGATTTTATCAATTCCTAATTGCAAGATTCCTTGAAGCCAGGCCCCGATCACATTAAATGTAAGATAGAATACCAAAACCATGATTCCTACAAAACAAGGAATTGCTGTATACTTTCCTGTTAGAACTCGATCGATCTTTTCACTTCGAATCCGTTCTTTACTTTCTTTTGGTTTAACAACGGTCTGTTCACATAAACTCTCAATAAAATCAAATCTCATGTCTGCGATTGCTGCACTTCGATCTAACTTACGTTCTGTTTCCATCTGCTTGACAATATGCTCTAACATTTCCATTTCATTTTGATCAAGCTTTAATTGTTCTAAGATCAAATGATCTCCTTCAATAGCTTTTGTCGCTGCAAAACGAACTGGTATCTGTGCCTTTTCTGCGTGATCTTCAATCAAATGTACTACTGCATGAATACAACGATGCACTGCTCCATTATGATCTTCTTTATCACAAAAATCCTGCCGCAATGGTTTTTCCTGATATTTTGCAATGTGAAGTGCATGTTTTACAACTTCATCGACTCCTTCATTCTTTGCCGCTGAAATCGGAACAACTGGAACACCTAGCAATGATTCCATTTCATTGACATTGATCGATCCTTGATTCCCAACAACTTCATCCATCATGTTTAAGGCAACCACCATTGGAATGTCCATCTCTAATAACTGCATGGTAAGGTAAAGATTTCGTTCGATATTTGTCGCGTCTAAAATATTAATGATCGCCTTTGGTTTGTCTTCTAGTACGAAGTTTCTGGAAACAATCTCCTCACTACTATAAGGTGACATCGAATAAATTCCTGGAAGGTCCGTTACATTTGTTTCAGGATGTCCTTTGATCGCACCATCTTTTCGATCGACTGTTACACCTGGAAAATTTCCAACATGCTGATTGGCACCAGTCAACTGATTAAATAATGTTGTTTTTCCACAGTTTTGATTACCGACTAATGCATAGGTCAATTGTGTTCCCTCTGGAAGTGGATGTTCATCTTCTTTGGAATGATATTTACCTTCTTCCCCTAATCCCGGATGCTCAAAAGTTCTCATATATTCCGCACCCTTATGACTTCTGCTTCTTTCTACAATTGGATCAATTTCAATCTGATCGGCTTCTTCTAATCGAAGAGTCAGTTCATACCCATGAATCTGTACTTCCATAGGGTCACCCATTGGTGCAAGCTTTACTACTGTGATTTCAACACCAGGGATCATTCCCATATCAAGAAAATGTTGTCTTAATGCACCATGACTGCCAACACTTTTGATCACTGCACTCTTACCGATCTGTAATTCTTTTAGTGTCATTTTTTTATATCCTTTATCTATCTTTATTGTTGTAATTGATTAGATGATTCTAACCAGTCATATTGTACCACACTTTTGATAATTTTTCTCAACAAGATAGCGATTTATATAAAAAAATAATGATAAATCTACATCTATCTTGTAAATTTATCATTATTTTATATAACAATATTGATTTTTACTATTATAATTTCTTGAATTATGTCAAAATATTATAACAATCTTTGTTTTTACTCAATTTCTGTCACTTTGTAATCTTTATCTTCTACTGTCTGTGTTAAGACATCATCTGACACTTCATTTGTCATAGAAACAACTGCTGTTCCTTCTTCATGACTTACAATTGCCTCTTCTACACCCTCTAAAGATTCTAAGGCTTTCTTCACAGCAGCCTCGCAGTGTCCACACATCATTCCTTCAATCTTCATTGTTTTCTTCATTGTTTTTTCCTCCTGTTTTGTTATATTTTGAACCTGAATTTCTTCAAGTACTACACTATTTTTGATCTTCTGGTCTTTGCTAGCATCATGCATTTGAAAGAGATTTAATCGTAATGCATTGGTAACAACACAGAAACTTGATAAACTCATTGCTGCAGCTCCAAACATTGGATTTAGTTTCCACCCAAGTAACATATACCAGGCTCCCGCAGCCAATGGAATTCCGATGATGTTATAAATAAATGCCCAAAATAAATTTTCATGAATGTTCTTCAGTGTCGCACGACTCAAACGGATTGCTGCAGGTACATCACTCAAACGGCTTTTCATTAAAACAACGTCCGCAGCATCAATTGCGATATCTGTACCTGCACCGATCGCAATTCCCATATCAGCTCTTGTAAGTGCTGGTGCATCATTGATTCCGTCACCAACCATTGCAACTTTTCCTTTTTCTTTCAAGTCACGAATGACACTTTCTTTTCCTTCTGGAAGAACCCCTGCGATCACATGATCAACTCCAGCCTGTTTACCGATCGCTTTTGCAGTACGTTCATTATCCCCCGTTAGCATAACCACACGGATTCCCATATTCTGAAGTTCTTTGACTGCCTGAGGGCTGTCTTCTTTGATAACATCCGCAACAGCAATGATACCGATCAGCTGTTCATCACACGCAAAGAATAATGGTGTTTTTCCCTGATTAGCAAGTTCTTCTGATTTTTTGATCATAGATAATGGAATTTTTGCATATTTCTCAATAAATCTCTGGTTTCCACCATAGACCGTCTCTTTATCAATCTTTCCAGAAAGCCCATTTCCAGCAATAGCCAAAAAGTTTTTAATTTCAAGATTGTCAAGAATCTGCGCCTCTTCTGCTTTTTGTAAAATTGCATGAGCAAGCGGATGTTCACTCTTCTTTTCTAATGCATATGCAATGGAAAGTAATTCTTCTTCGCTGATACCTTCTACCGGTACCATATCTGTAACCTCTGGTTTTCCACTCGTGATCGTTCCTGTTTTATCTAAAGCTATGATCTGTGTTTTTCCTGTCTCTTCTAAGGATACGGCTGTCTTAAACATGATTCCATGCTTTGCGCCCATTCCATTTCCAACCATGATCGCTACAGGTGTTGCAAGTCCTAAAGCACAAGGACAGCTGATAACTAATACAGAAATGCCTCTGGCAAGTGCAAATCCAAAACTTTGTCCGACAAGCAGCCAGATGATCATTGTTGCGATTGCAATACAAATAACAGTTGGGACAAAAATCCCTGATACCTTATCTGCAACTTTCGCAATCGGTGCTTTAGTTGCTGCCGCATCGCTGACCATCTGAATGATCTGGGAAAGTGTTGTGTCTTCGCCAACTCTTGTAGCTTCACATTTTAGATAACCAGATGTATTTAATGTTGCAGCAGATACAGCATCGCCTTCTTTCTTATCCACAGGGATACTTTCTCCTGTTAAAGCAGATTCATTTAAAGCACTGTTCCCTTCAATGATGATACCATCTACCGGTATATTTTCTCCAGGTTTTACAACGAAGATATCTCCTTGATGTACCTGTTCGATTCCAACTTCTATTTCCTGTTCATTACGGATCACAATTGCCGTCTTTGGTGCTAATTTCATAAGACTCTTTAAAGCATCTGTCGTTTTTCCTTTGGATCTTGCTTCTAGCATCTTACCAACTGTGATCAATGTCAGGATCATAGCGGCAGATTCAAAGTAGAATTCATGCATGTATTTCATAACCGCATCCATGTTTTGATGCATCTGAGCATCTGTCATTGCAAATAGGATATAAACACTGTATCCATAAGAAGCTGCTGATCCTAAAGCAACCAAAGTATCCATATTCGGTGCTTTATGGAATAAGCTCTTAAATCCACTAATAAAGAATTTCTGGTTGATCACCATGATGATCGTTGTAAATAACAACTGGATCAGACCCATTGCTACATGGTTTCCATCTAAAATCTTAGGAATCGGCCAATTCCACATCATATGTCCCATTGACAGATACATCAAAGGAATCAAAAAACATAACGATGTGATCAGTCGTTTCTTCAAGACAGGAGTTTCTCTATCTTTTAATAAATCTGCATCTGAAGAATTACTCTGCGTTTGCACGCCCTTCTTCTTTGCTCCATATCCGGCATCTTCCACAGCTTTGATGATCACAGATGAATCTGCGGTTCCTTCGACACCCATTGAATTTGTCAGCAGGCTTACAGAGCAGGATGTGACTCCTTCTACACTGGAAACCGCTTTCTCTACGCGTGCACTGCAAGCAGCACAACTCATGCCAGTCACTTGATATTGTTCCATGGTTTCCCTTCCTTTCATTTTTCTTGTCAAATCGTTATTTCATTAATTTTTGTAAAACTTTTACTAATTCATCAATCGTCTCGTCCTTTCCTTCCCGGATATCTTCTGCTACACAAGTTCTGATATGATTAGCAAGAAGGACTTTATTGAAACTATTTAAAGCGGCATTGACAGCAGATACCTGAACTAAGATATCGGTACAATAAGTATCATTCTCTACCATCTTTTTTATTCCGCGAACTTGTCCTTCAATGCGGCTTAGGCGATTAATAAGGTCTTTGTATTCTTTGTCAGAACGTTCTTTTGTCTTGTGGTGACAACAACATTCTTTTTTTTTCTTCCATATGATTTCCTCCTTTACGTTTTGTATTATATACCCTGTTAGGGTATATTTCAAGGGGTTTATTTGAGAAAATGTTGCAGTTATATAGACAATCTTGTTTTATATAACTTATAAAATGAATCAATTTTTCTAATATCATTGATAAAATCCCTAAAATAACATATAATAATTTTAGGTACTAACTATTAAAATAGGAGGTGATACTATGATTACAACAACAGCAACTGATATTCAAAATAACTTTGGTAAATATTTAAAAGCTGTCCAAGAAGGTAATGAAATTATTATTTTAAAGAAAGGAAAAGAAGTCGCCAGATTAATTTCAAAAGACTGGTGTGCTCCCTGTCAAGAGGACAATGAAAAATAATAAATTTTTGTATCGTCAGCCATGTTATGGCTGGCGATATTTTATGCTGCTTTTGCGTATTGCTTATGATATTCCATTGGTGCCATTACAT
>ENA-OQHL01000515-OQHL01000515.1-human-gut-metagenome-genome-assembly--contig:-NODE-515-length-26489-cov-3.786359_pt1 | contig 26489 bp, 29 predicted proteins | sample MGYA00242565_ERZ504723 | MGnify/ENA primary metagenome ERZ504723 (study PRJEB26092, sample SAMD00036211) | human gut metagenome | host: Homo sapiens | study: EMG produced TPA metagenomics assembly of... | reverse complement strand
GTCTATGCCCAAAGGAACGAGTTCCAGAAAATAAGGTTCCGAACGGTATACGCTGATTTGCCTTTGCAGACGAAGGCTCAGTTCGGCTTCTGTTTTCATAAGTTGTTCAGGTTCACCAACAATGAGGCATTTGGGTAGGGGAAGGGGAATTTCCTGCAGGAAGTTCTCTACGCGGCGTACCTGCATTTTGTTGAGGAATGCTTCTTTTAAAAATGTCTGTTTACAGTTTTAAATTCTTGTATCAAAAATCCCTTGTTTCTGTAGAAAAGTACTCCACCTATAATGGTTATAGATATTTCATTTAATATGGTGAAAAATCTAGTGTCTAACTGATTTATTATGCTTTCTACGGAACTGTATTCCCCTGTTATCCTTGCGTATATCATTACAGTCAGAAAAAGCAATACAACATAAAGTAGATTAGAATATATTACAAAGCTCAAAAGTTTGAAAAATATATGTTGCCCTTCGTTTTTTAAATCCTTTGGAGTATACATATTACACCTCCTTTTCTTTAATATTACCATATATTATAAAACTGTGCAATATTACCCTATATATTACAAAAACTCTGTATATTAGCAGTTATGCCAACACACAGAGTTTTTGTATACGTCAATTTAGTCTTTTTTCAATTTCACATAGTACAATAGGTATAAAACTTAATACTATTACCACTAACCATTCCATTGTATTTAAGGCAGAACACTTGAAAATTTTAGGAAATACCTGAACGGCTATAATCTGTAAGGCTGTTCCTAAAATAAGTGAAATTACAAGGAATTTGTTGCCTAAAATATGAATTTTAAAAATGCTTTTGTGACTTCTCATATTAAAGGCATGAACCAACTGGCAAATACTTAATGTAGAAAAGCACATAGCTGAACCGGCTAAGGTGTCTTTAAATATTACCTTTCCAATAGTGTATGCCAGTAGAGAAATTGCTCCAATCATAACACCTTCAACAATAATATTGTTCCACATTTGACGAGAAAATATGCTGGAACTTTTATTAGGCTTACGGTTCATTAAATTTTCTTCACAAGGGTCAACACCTAAGGCAATAGCCGGCAAGGAGTCAGTAACGAGGTTTACCCATAAAAGCTGTATTGGACAAAGAGGAGTAGCACAGCCCATTAAAAGTGCTGTAAAAATTGTTATAATCTCTCCTATGTTTGAAGATAGTAGAAAATGTACGGACTTTTTAATGTTTTCATACATTTCACGACCAGATGCTACAGCTTTTACAATGGTAGCAAAGTTGTCGTCAGCCAGTATAATATCTCCGGCAGCTCTTGCAACATCAGTTCCACCAAATCCCATAGCACAGCCAATATCGGCAGTTTTTAAGGCTGGGGCATCGTTTACACCGTCACCTGTCATAGCTACAATTTCACCTTTGGCTTTTAGTTCTTCCACTATTTTGTATTTGTGTTCCGGATTTACTCTTGCAAAAATATTGCATTTTTCAACGGCTGAAGAAAATTCACTACTGCTCATAGCATCTAATTCAGCTCCTGTGGCAGTTTCTGTGCCAATACCCGTCTTTTCGCCAATAGCTCTTGCAGTTAAAGGGTTGTCCCCTGTTATCATTATTGTTCTTATTCCTGCTCTTTTACATTCCTTTACGGCATAGGCAGCACCTTCTCTAGGACTGTCCTCCAAAGCTATAAGCCCCATAAATGTCAAATCTCTTTCCTCTGTGGGTATTGATGAACATTCTTTTGAACTTACAGCTAAAACTCTTAATCCCTGTGATGCAAATATACTGCTTTTGTTTAAAATTTCCTTTTCCTTTTGTGGTGTCATAGTTTTTTTAGTCTTGTCATAGTAAAAGCTACATTTTTTAAGCACATATTCAGGAGCACCCTTTGTTATTTCAATATATTCGCCATTGTATTTGTGTATAGTTGTCATCATTTTTCTTTCAGAAGAAAAAGGAAACTCACCTACTCTAGGCATATCCTTTTCAAGATTGTCTTTTATGTATCCCTTCTCTTTAGCCTTTTGTACAATGGCCTTTTCTGTAGCCTCTCCATTTTCTGTAGTGGCATCACAACATAAAGTGGCAAATTTTATTACATTGTCCTCCCCTGTTGTTTCAACTACTTTCATTTTGTTTTCTGTTAAAGTACCTGTTTTGTCAGAACATATTACTGTAGCACTTCCTAAAGCCTCAACAGAGGAAAGGGTTTTTACAATGGCATTGTTTTTAGCCATTGTCTGAACACCTATGGCAAGTATTACAGTAACTATGGCAGGTAGTCCTTCGGGAATAGCAGCTACAGCAAGACTAATTGAAGTCATAAACATAGTAAACACAGGTATATGTCGCAATAGACCTATTATAAAAATAAGAAAACAGATTGCTAAAGCACCTAGCCCCAGTATACGACCGGTTTCCCCTAATTTCTTTTGTAATGGTGTTGTTTGTACAGGTGTAGTGTCCAGCATTTTTGAAATATGCCCTACTTGTGTATCAGTTCCAGTAGCAGTAATAATGGCTTTTCCATGACCTTGAACAACTATTGTACCCATATATGCCATATTTCCTCTGTCAGCCAAAGGAGTATTTTCAGGATAAATGTCGGTGGTTTTGGTACAAGATGTAGATTCACCGGTTAGTGAGGACTCGTCTGTCTGTAGTGCATTTGCCTCAATAATTCTGCAATCAGCAGGCACATATTCTCCCTGTACAAGTTCTACTAAATCCCCTTTTACAATATCCTCAACAGGAACAGTAATAGGAGTACCACTTCTTATTACAGTGACTTCAGGCTGTGACATTTCTTTCAATTTTTCTAGGGCGTGGTTTGCCTTACTTTCCTGTAACATACCTATAATGCCGTTAAATACTACAATTACAATTATTATAATGCTGTCAATATAGTTGTTGCCACCACTTACCTTTTCAGCAACTGCACTTACAATGGCAGATATAATAAGTATAATTACCATAAAGTCTTTAAACTGATTTAAAAACTGTATTATAATGGGAGTTTTTTTGGCTTGACTTAACTTGTTTTTGCCATATTCTTTTAATCTATTTACTACTTCGTTTGGCTCAAGACCTTTTGTAAGGCTTGTACCTAAAATTTTTGCTGTTTCTTTTACTGTTTTGCTGTGAAAATCCATAACCCATACCTCCTTAATACAAGCCTATTCAGTAAATAACATTTTTATTACTGTTACATAAAATATAGGGAGGTGATTTTTGTGGAGGTAATTTTTCTTGCAGTTGCCCTTTCTGCCGATGCTGTAGTTTTTGGGCTTTCTTTTGGTATGAAAGATATAAAAATTCCTTTGTATTCCCTTTTCCTTATGACGGCTGTTGGCTTTTTAACTGTAGGTGGAGGTTTTGTTTTTAGGTGAAAATTGTGTTTAGTCTTGTGCCTATTGGAGAAAGGTCTGGGAGCATTTATATTAGTTGGGCTGGGAATTTGGCTCATATGTGATAGTGATGACGGAGCGAAAGATGTTATAAATCACCCTGAAAAAATAGATATAGATAATTCACGTATAATAGAGCCTGTGGAAGCTATTATTACAGGCTTTGCATTAAGTGTAGATAGTGTTAGTGTATGTTTAGGTTATGGGGCATCTGGTAAAAATTCAGTTGTACTACCTATTTTAGTTACACTTTTTCAAATAATTTTCCTATATGGTGGAATAATAATGTCAAAAAAATAAGACTGAAAACAAGAGTGAATTGTATCACTCTCATTTCCGGTCTTATTATAATGATAATTGGTTTGTATAAATTAGTACCCTTTTTCAGTTAAATTAGCTTAAAAGGTCTAAAATGTAATCGCCGTAAACAGATTCCCAAAGAACATCTACACTCTGGAAGTATTTGTAAACCATGTCGGCATAGTCATAAGAAGTGTTTCTTCTTTGGTCAGCTAAAGCCTTTGCTTTTGTTGCAGTTTCTTCTGGAGTGATTTTGCCATTGGCAGAATCAATAGAAAGCTGACAGCAATCCTGAACTGTATTAACATATGATTTAATTACAGTGTTGATATTTCCAAGACCGGCTGGAACAGAAACAGCATTTATTTTGTCTATGTCGGCATAGACCTTAACAAAATTCTTTTCTGTACTGCTAATAGAACTGTCTGAATTACGGTCATAGAAAACTTCAAAAACAGGATTGTTGCTACTTAAGCAGTCAGTCTTTAACTGCTGAAGTAATGGGAATACAGTTTTAAAATATGTATCAGCTGAAGTAGTAATGTCACCTTCTGGGTTCATAAATGTTGCCTGAGCTTCCATTTTTTCTTCTTCAGTCTTTTCCTTCTTTGTAGTTGAAGAAGTTATTTTGTTAGAAGAAGTTGAAGAATTTATACTTCCACTACCGTTGCTCATAGCTTCACTAATGTAAGAAATCTTAACTGTTTTAGATGCAGAATCCCAATCTACATTACAGTCAGCAGCATTTGCAACACTTCTTAAAGGAAGATAAAATCTGTTGTTTACAATTTGAGGAAGTACATCACTTTGAACAGTTGTAGTCTGTTCAGTTTCTTTGTCTGTTTTAGTAAGCTTAGTTTCAGAGCAAGTAATTGTATTTTCGTTTGATGTAAGAGTTGCAGTTCTTGTAGCACTATCCCACTTGATGCTGTAGCCCATTTTTTCAAATAAACCTCTTACAGGAACCATAGTTCTGCCATTTATAATTTCAGGTTTAGCATCGCCAAAAGAAATAGCAAGTCCATTTAATGTAACATTTATATTACTGGCACAAAAAGTAGTAGTAGCCATAGCTATAGTGCCAATAGTAATTGCAGCAATATTTCTAAATTTCATAAAAAACTCCTTTTAAATTATGATTTTTGTATATTATAGCACATATCTATTTTTAAAACAATAAAGATTATTTAAATTTTTGCTGTAGACAATTTTCACCAAAATGTTTATAATAACTCTGTATAGCAAAGAGGTGATTAGATGGGTATATTAAAGAATACAGTACGCCATTTTATAACAATTACACGCCATAGACACAAGGTAATTTATCATTGTGCAAAGGCCGGTATACTTTGGCAAGGTCTTTTTCACGATTTGTCAAAATACTCTCCTACTGAATTTGTAGAGGGTATGAAGTTTTATCAAGGTACAAGAAGTCCTAACGAGAGAGCTAGAGAAATATATGGCTATTCAAATGCGTGGATGCACCATAAAGGCAGAAATAAACACCATTTTGAATATTGGACAGACTATAGCAATAAAACCCACCAGTTAGAGCCTGTGGAAATGCCCCTTAGATATGTAAAGGAAATGTTTTGCGACAGAGTGGCAGCATCTAAAATTTATGGTGGCAAAAACTATAACGACAGCTATGCCTTGAATTACTATAACGGTAGAAAAGATTGTAGAAAAATACACCCTAAAACAGCTGAAAAGATAGAACTTTTACTTACTATGCTTTCAGAAAAAGGCGAAAAGGAAACCTTTAAATATATTAGAAAAATGAAATAAAAAGAGAGGCTTAAAATGTTACCTAAAGACCCTATTATGTTTTTAAGTTATGTTAATACACAGCTAAGAGATAATTACTCAAATATTGATGATTTCTGTTCAGCTTTTAATATAACAAAGGAAGAAGTATATACAAAATTAGAAAATATCAATTATTTTTACGATGAAGAATCAAACCAGTTTAAATAAAATTTAGAAAAAACCAAAAAATATGTACTTGACAGAAATTTAAAGTGTAATATAATAAAAGTACAGATTTTTTGTTGGATGGTGAAGAAAAATGTATATTAGTAGTGCAGACCCAGTTGTTTATTCGAGAAGAAAACTAGAGGCTTCTTATGGTAGTGAGGAACATTACCATTCCGTATATGAATTTTATTACTTATTAAGTGGTAGCAGACGTATTTTTGCTGATGGCAATTTGTACAATCTCAATAAGGGAGATTTAATGCTTATTCCTAAAAATGCAATGCACCACGTTACACAAGGCTCAGAAAGGATTTTGAACGTATTTGTATTCGTTTTACAGACGAGTGTATATCACCTTTCATAGAAACTTTTGGCGAGGAAAAGTTCAGCCAAATGATGGAAACAGGTGTAGTTAATGTACCACTTAACAGAAGAAAAGATGTAGAGGTCTGTATGAACGGTATTGGGGATTGCCTTAATACCAATGATGAATTTAATTCTATACAGATTAAAAACTTTGTAGGACTTATATTAGTAAATTACCTTAGACTTAAAAGAGCAGCTACATTTGCTGTTCCTCAGGATTTAAAGGGTGTAGATAAGGTTATACAAAAGGCAGCCAGCTATATTGTAGAACACTATAAGGAAAACGTTACTTTAAAAGATGTAGCATCTTATGTTAATATGAGTGATACATATTTTTCTAAAAAGTTTAAGGAAACAACAGGCTTTGGCTTTAAGGAATATCTCCTTGCCTTGAGAATAAAGCACGCCTGTGATATGCTCTTAAATACAGGTTTTTCTATTACTGAAATTGCCTATAGCAGTGGCTTTAACGATAGCAATTACTTTGGAGATGTATTTAAGAGAATAAAGGGAGTTTCTCCTTTACAGTACAGAAAAAGACAGGAATATGTATAAGTATTGCAAGAAATGCTTGCATTTAATGTGAATATTCAAAAATGTTTATCCCCTAAAATGTCTATTTTAGGGGATTTCTTTGTATATTTTTCTCTAAAGTGTCAATAATTCTTTAGAGGTGGTTTTATGAAAAAGAAGACTATTGTTTGGTTGATAGTTCTTGTTGCCCTTTGTTCGGCTATATCGGCAGGAATATGGGTCTACAATTTTGAAAGAGCAAAGGATAATAATTCTCTTTTTACAGGAGAAACTTTAGAAGTAAAATCAGATACAGGAAATAGTGTAGGCAGAAATACGGTTTTGACTTTTGTATCAAATTATGAGGACGGATTTAGCGATACAAGAGAAGTTATTGCCCCTGTTTATATGTATGGCTGGCAGAGAGACAGAATGGAATCGGCTTATCCATCGTGGCAAATGGACGAATTTAGTCCATTAAGGGTGGTTTTTAGTAGGTCAGAAAAAGGAAGAAGTTCCCAACATTATATACTGGGAGAAAAAGACGGATATGTTGCAGTTTATTATAAAGATAGTGGAGTTTTAAAAGAGGTAACTTCTACACCTGTGGCATCATTAAATGATGATGAAAGAAAATCTGTAGTCAGTGGAAAGGAAATAGATGGGGATACTCACTTATACCTTTGTTTACAGGACTTAGAGAGCTAAAAGAAAATTGTTAAAAAATGTCAAATTTTTCTGTAAAAACATTGTTTTTTTACGAATTTTGTGTAAATTAGACAGAAAAAATATGATAATTTTTTTATATTTGTGAACACTTTTTTAGACTTGTTTGTTATAATAAGCATTGTGAAAAACCCCTAAATATTTTCACATTACAGTTTATACATCCCTCATATGTTATTAAACTGTAAACCCCATAAAAATACCTTCTCTTTAGAAAAAAACAACCGTTCGCTGGTTGTTTTTTTTCTTTTGTCAAAAAAAAGCTGTCGTTTTCACGACAGCTTTTTGTATACCCTATTATTAAAAATCTCCGAATTTTAAATATTTTTCGGCATTAATAAAACATTTTATTGGAAAATCTTTATCAATCCCCTGAACATAAGTGCTTTTACTATGACTTGTTATCCAAGCAAGTAACTGAATTTGTCGAGCTAGTATAAAAGTTTTAGCCATTTCCTTATCTTTGCTGTCTAAAGGCATAACTGTTTCATAGCCTTTGTACCAATTTTCAATTAATGTGGATAACTGGGGACTGTTTTCAAGAAAACTGACACTAGATGCCAAATCCTGCATAAAATATCCATAGCCACAATCATCAAAATCTATTACACCAGTAGTTTTACCCACAATTATGTTTGTAAGTCTTAAATCAATGTGTATAAGTCCGTATTTGTCAGTTTTGTAATTTGCTACTTTTTCATATATTTTGGTACACGCCTTTTCAACAATATCTTTTTGTGGGTTGTTTAAAACAGTAGTTTTTCGCCAATCTCCCCAAAGACCATTTTTACCTATAAGATTTTCCATTGACCACTTAGGTCGTATAGCCTTAAAAGGCTTTTCAATAGTGTTCTTGTGTAAAAGTCCGGCAATTCGCCCTATTTCTATATATAGATTTTCATTGCCCTCTATTTCTACATCAGCAATACCATTAATGTATTTGTACATAGTGCAATAACAGTCATTTATTTTTTTGACATATTCCCCATTTTTTGAAATAGGTTTACATATGTTTACATCGTCAATGTTTAATAGCCATTGTATTTCACTTTCCAATTCTTCAAAAGTGTGGTAATTAGGTCGGCATATTCTGAGTGTGTATATAGGCTTGTTATTTTGGCAAATAAAGTAGGTAGCATTTTCACTTATTTGCACAAAAACTGCTTTCCCCTCTACTCCGAAAGCACTTACTGCCATAGAGGCTGTTTTATTCAAATTTTCTATATTTTCAAACATTTTCATCACCTGTAAAATTTTATGTTTATACTACCATATTGCTTATTAATTGGCAATAAAAAATCACTTATATTGTTTGACTTTGTATAGGGATTATACTAAAATGAAATAAGATGTTTTAGGAGGTGTAAATTTGGCAGAAACAGTATACGCATATAACAAAATGCTGAAATGTGGCTACACAACAGGCTCTTGTGCTTCTGCCGGAGCAAAGGCTTCAGCCTATATGTTGTTGTCACAAAATAAAATTTCTGAAATTGAATATATTACACCTTCTGGAGAAAAAGTAATTTTTAAGTTACAACAGCAGGAAATAACAGAAAACTATGCCCTTTGTGCTATTGAAAAATATAGTGGTGATGACCCTGATGTAACCTCCGGTATGCTTATTTATACTAAGGTGGAGAAAATACCAAAGGGGTTTGTTGTAGACGGAGGAAAAGGCATAGGCAGAGTTACACAGAAAGGATTGGACCAGCCTGTTGGAGCAGCAGCAATTAATTCTGTTCCCAGAAAGAGTATTGAAGAAAATCTGAGAGAAGTGGCAGATAATTTCGAATACTATGGTGGACTTAAAGCTACTGTTTTTGCACCGGAGGGCGAGGAAATAGCTAAAAAAACTATGAATCCCCAGCTAGGCATTGTAGGGGGTGTTTCAATACTGGGTACTACAGGAATAGTCCGACCTATGAGTGATGATGCTCTCAAGGAAACTATAAAACTTGAAATATCAATGAAAAGGCAAAATAGTGATGTTCTTGTGCTTACACCAGGAAATTATGGAGAGGTTTTCGCCTTTAAGAACTACGGGCTGAAAGAAAAATATATGGTGAAATCCAGCAATTTTATAGGCTTTTCCATTGATTGTTGCGTTGAAAATAAGTGTAAAAAAATATTGCTTATTGGTCATATAGGCAAGTTTGCAAAATTAGGCTGTGGTATTATGAACACTCATTCCCATAATGCTGACGGCAGAATAGAAACCCTTGTAACTTGTGGGCTAAAGGTTGGAGCAGATTTAGAAACACTGAAGGAAGTGGCAAAGGCAGTTACAACTGATGATGCTATTGATATACTGAAAGAAAAAGGTTTTTTGGAAAAAACAATGGACCTTCTTATGGAGAAAATATATTTTTATATAAATAAAAGAAGTGGCGAAATGCCTGCAGAAGCCATAGTTTTTTCTAACAAATATGGAATACTGGGCAAAACAGCAGGTGTAGATGAAATAATAAAGGAGTTGAAGTAATGGTACATTTTGTAGGAGCAGGTTCAGGCGACCCGGAACTTATTACAGTAAAGGGTGCAAGACTTTTGAAAAATGCAGATATAGTTATATACACAGGCTCACTTATAAATACAGAGCTTTTGGATTATTGCCCACAGGCTGAAAAGTATAATTCAGCCTATATGGATTTAGAGCAGGTAGCACAGGTGTATAAGGAAAATCCGGACAAGGATATTGTTCGACTTCATACAGGTGATCCTTGTATTTTTGGTGCAATAAGAGAACAAATGGATATACTTGACGAATTAAATATTCAGTATGACTACTGTGCCGGTGTAAGTAGTTTTTGTGGTGCAGCCTCAGCACTAAAGACAGAATACACACTTCCAAAGGTTTCCCAAAGTGTAATTATTACTAGATGTGAGGGCAGAACTCCGGTGCCAAAGGGTCAAAGTCTTAAAGATTTGGCTGTTCATAAAGCAACTATGGTTATATTTTTAAGTGCATCACTTACAGAAAAAGTGCAAAATGACTTAATAGAGGGTGGCTATAGTGAAAATACACCTTGTGCCATAGTTTATAAGGCTACTTGGAGCGATGAAAAGGTTGTAAGAGGTCAGCTCTCGAACCTTTCTGATATGGCAAAGGAAAATAATATTACAAAAACTGCTCTTATTGTTGTAGGCGATGTTCTTGGTAGCGATTACGAGTTAAGTAAACTCTATGATAAAAACTTCAAAACGGAATACAGGAAGTGATATAATGGCGGCTGTTATTGTCTTTACGGCAAAGGCTAGAAATACTGGAACAAAGCTGAAAAATGTAGACAGACTTGTGTTTTATAAATATGCTGAAAAAGGGGATATTCCCTTTAAAAATGTAGCAGAATTAAGAGAGAAAATAGTTCAATATAGTAAGTTGGTTTTTATTTGTGCCTGTGGTATTGCAGTCAGGACTATTGCTCCTTTTGTGAAGAATAAAAAAGAAGATTTTGCAGTTGTAGTGTGTGATGAAGATGGCAAGTTTGCTATTTCACTTTTGTCTGGTCACTTAGGTGGAGCTAATGAGCTTGCCGAAAATGTGGCAGAAATACTGGGTGGACAGGCTGTTATAACTACAGCTACAGATGTAAATAGTATTATAGCTATTGATAACTATGCTAAGGAAAATAGCCTTGAAATAGATAGTATGAAAATGGCTAAAGAGGTTTCGGCACAGCTCTTAAATGGAGAAAAAGTAGCCTTTAAAAGTGATTTCAATAATGAAATACCTAAGGACTTTGTTCAAACAGTTGAAAAAATAGGTGTATATGTAACCTATAAAACAATAGAACCCTTTGAAAATACACTAAAACTTTATAAAAAATCTCTTGTAGTAGGCATAGGCTGTAAGAAAGATACTCCAGTAGAAAATGTAGAGAGTTTTTTAAGAACAGTGTTTGAGGAAAATAGTCTTTCAGAAAAGGCTATTTTGAAGATAGGAACTATTGATATTAAAAAGAATGAAAAAGCCATAGTTGAGTTATCAAAAAAATACAATGTGAAACTAGAAATATTTGACAAAAAAACACTAAATAGTCAAAAGGGAGAATTTTCTCATTCGGATTTTGTCTTCCGAACAGTAGGTACTGACTGCGTTTGCGAAAGAGCAGTGGTAGCTGGTGGAGGAAAGCTAATAGTGAAAAAGCAAAGCTGTAATGGTGTCACTATAGCTGTGGGTGTTGAAAATGAAAATTAATAGTGATATAATGAAATTTATCGTGAAATTGTGAGTTTTTTGGGAGGTATTTTAGCTATGAAAAAAATATTATCCGTTATATGCCTTACAGGAATAATGTGCGTAAACACTTTTGCTTCAGGAATAGCTGTTTATGTAAACAATAATAAAGTTAATTTTTCACAGCCACCGGTTGTGGAAAATGGAGCAACACTTGTGCCGGTTAGAGGACTTTTGGAAAAGTTTGGTGCTACTGTGGATTGGGATAAAGAAACTAAAACAGTTACATCAACTCTTGGTGCATCAACAGTTAAAATGGTTATAGGTTCAAAGACAGCCTATGTAGACAATAAGATAGTTCCTCTTACAGTTGCCCCAAAGGTTATAAATGGTGCAACAATGATACCCTTGAGATTTGTCAGCGAAAATATGGGCTTAAAGGTAGATTGGAATTCTGAGTCAAAGACTATAAAGATAACAGATGACAGCTATAAGGTTTTTTCTCCTGTACCTGATTTTGGCAAAATGTATAATTTACAGCCTTTAAGTGGTTCTGGCAACATAACAAACTCAGGTGATACAAAAATAGTAAATTATACCTATGACAAGAGCAAGGTAACAGATACTATGCTTAAAAACTATGTAAAGACTTTGGAGCAAAGAGGGTTTAATGATTTAAAGGAAAATTCATCACTCTATTACTCTGGAGAGAAAAATAAGAAAGTGGTTTTATCTATTGATGTAGAAAAGAATGTTGTAATTACAATTAGTGAATTTTAGGAGAAAAATTATGCTATATGTAGTAGGTTTAGGCTCAGGAAGTATTGAAAATATGACAAAAGAGGCTTTTGATACTCTTGAAAGCTGTAGCCTTATTGTAGGATATGGTGTCTATGTTGACTTAATAAAAGACCATTTCCCTCATAAGGAATACTATACAACTCCTATGAAACAGGAAATTGACAGATGCAAGTATGCTATTGAACAAGCTGAAAGTGGCAAGGAAGTAGCTGTTATTTCCAGTGGAGATGCCGGAGTTTATGGAATGGCAAGTCTTATTTATGAGCTTAGTGAAAATGCAAATGTAGAAATAAAAATAGTAAGTGGAGTAACGGCAGCCCTTAGTGGTGGAGCTGTTTTAGGTGCTCCTTTAAGTCACGATTTTGCTGTAATCAGTATGAGTGACTTGCTTACACCTTTTGATTTAATAGAAAGACGAATTGAAGGAGCATCAATGGGAGATATGGTTATTGTTCTCTATAATCCTTCTAGTAAAAAAAGAGCAGACTATCTTCAAAAGGCTTGCGATATAATGCTTAAATATAAAAATGAAAATACCATTTGTGGATATGTAGAAAACATAGGCAGAGAGGGTGAAAGAGCAGTTGTGACTACTCTCAAAGAACTTAGAAATACATCTGTAAATATGTTTACTACAGATTTTTGTAGGTAATTCTCAGACTAAGAATATAAATGGAAAAATGGTAACACCAAGGGGTTATAAAAATGGATAGACTTATTGTATTTGGTGGCACTACGGAAGGTAGAGAGTTGTGCCAAAAATGTTTGGAACAACTGAATAATGTTGTTATACACGTTTTTGTTGCTACAGAGCAAGGCAAGGAAGTATTGCCTAAAGACGGTAAGTTAGTTGTACATACCGGTAGATTGACAAGTATGGAAATGGCAGATATTATAGGCACACTTTCTCCGGATATGGTTGTAGATGCCACTCACCCTTATGCAACAGAGGTTACAGAAAATATTGTAAAGGCTTGTGCTTTGTCTAATGCCAAATATGTCAGACTTCTTAGAGAAAAAGCAGATATTAAAAAGGGCTTCATAGCAGAAGACCCTTTAAAAGTTGTTAAACTTGTAAATCGTAGCAGAGGTAATGTGCTTTTGACTACAGGCAGTAAGGACTTGCCGGCGTATACAGGCATATACAACTTTAAGGAAAGAGTGTATGCCCGAATATTGCCTGATACCAACAACATAAATTGGGCAATAAATATGGGTTATGCAAAGGACCACATTATTGCCGAAGAAGGCCCTTTTTCATACGAAAGAAATGTAGAAGAAATAAAGAAATATAATATTAAATATCTTATAACAAAGGAATCAGGCAAAGCTGGTGGATTTGATGAAAAGCAGAGGGCCTGCAAAGATGCCAACTGTGTACTTATTGTAATTCCTAGACCTGAGGAAGACGGATACAGTGCTACTGAAGTTTGGGAAATGGTACAAGAGGAGTACACAAAAAAGACAATACATATTATAGGCGTAGGTATGGGAAATCCTAAAAATATGACAGTAGAGGCTGTAGAGGCTGTTGAAGATTGTCAGGTGCTTATAGGTGCTAATCGTCTTGTAGATGCTGTAAATAAAGGCAGAAAAGATATTTATTATGAATATAAGGCAGAGAAGATAAAGGAATTTATTGACACAACAGACTATCAGCACTATGGAATAATTTTTTCAGGTGATGTGTGTCTTTTTAGTGGTGCGACAGTGCTTTTGGATTTGCTTGATGGCTACAAGGTAAAGGTAATACAGGGTATATCCTCTGTAGCCTATCTTGCCTCAAGAATAGGTGTGCCATGGGCGGGCTGTAGAGTTGTTTCAGCTCACGGCAGAAATGTAGATATAGTAAGGGAAGTTGCTGAAAATGAGGGTATTTTTGTACTTACTGGAGGTAACGTAAAACAAATATGTCAAACCCTTACAGAAAATGGACTTGGTATGGTCAAAATCTGTGCCGGAGAAAAGTTGTCTTATCCTAGAGAAAAGATTACAGCCGGCTATGTAAAAGACTTTGTGTCAAAAGAATTTGACCCTATTACAGTTCTCTATATGTGTAATGAAAACTATGGTATTTCTACAGAGTTTGGTCTTAGTGACGATATGTTCTTTAGAGGTGAAATACCTATGACAAAGAGCGAAGTTAGGTCTGTTATTTTAAGTAAAATGCAACTTAGAAATTCAGACATTGTCTATGACATAGGCTCTGGAACAGGCTCTGTAACTGTAGAATGTGGCAGACTTGCTCCAAAGGGTATGGTCTATTCTGTAGAGTGCAACGAAGATGCCTTTGAGTTGACAGGCAAAAATATTGAACACTTTGAACTTAAAAATGTAAGGCAGATTTTAGGACGAGGTAAAGAAGTTGTGGCTGATTTACCTAAGCCTGATTCTGTTTTTATAGGAGGTTCAAAGGGCGAACTTGAAGATGTAATGGAACAGATTATAAACAAAGGCGTAAATATTCGCTTTGTTGTAAGTGCCATTACATTGGAAACTCTTACAAATACCCTTATGTTTATGAAAACAAAGGGCTTTAAAAATACGGAAGTTGTACAGGTTTCTGTAAGCAAGGGCAATTTTGTAGGAAATAGTACAATGATGACAGCTCAAAACCCTATTTTCATTGTTTCTGGAGATTGGGAGGAATAATATTGAATATTGTATGGGATTCTGAAAATTACAAAAATGATTTTAACTTTGTGCCTGACTATGGAGAAAGTGTAGCAGAGCTTTTGACTGTAGAAAAAGGTGGCAGAGTTATGGACTTAGGCTGTGGCACCGGAGCTTTAATACCAACTCTTGTCAATAAGGGGTATAAAGTTACAGGAGTAGATGCCTCTGACAATATGCTTGAAATAGCAAGGAAAAATAATCCTGATGTTGAATTTATAAAAAAGGACGCATCTAAGTTGGATTTTAATAACCGGTTTGACGGAGTTTTTTCAAATGCAGTTTTCCATTGGATTGATGACCAAAATGGGCTTTTAAATGGTATAAATAATGCTTTAAAGACCAGTGGTCAGCTTGTATGTGAATTTGGTGGCAAAGGCTGTGCTGAAACTGTTCACAGTGAATTGGAAAGGCTTTTTGCCAAAAGAGGTTTAAAGTATAAAAGAACTTTTTATTTTCCGACTATAGGAGAATATATGCCGTTAGTGGAGAAAAATGGATTTAAAGTTACTTATGCTGTCCTTTTTGATAGAAAAACATATTTAAAAGGGGATTTGATTTCTTGGATAAATATGTTTGATAAAGCACCTTTTGAGGGTGTTGATGAAGAAGTTGCCGACGAGATAAAGAAAGAGGCACAGGAAAAATTAAAAACTGTGCTTTGTGAAGACGGAAAATGGTTTGTAGACTATGTCCGTTTGCGTTTTAAAGGAGTAAAAGTATTATGAAAAAATTATTAGTTATAGCACTTGCTACTGCCTTATGCTTTACAACAGGTTGTGGCAAAAAACAGGATAAAAATTCAACTGATGAATCTACTACAATAGAAACTTCAACAGAGGAAACAACTGACGAAACTTCAACAGAAACAGAAGAAACAACAGTTGAAGAAACAAAGGCAAAGAATGTTGAAAACGAGGTAAATATTACTGTACAGTCTTCACCTGAAACAAACAAGACAGTTAGTAAGGCTAATCAGAACAATACTCAGAAACAACAGGTTGTTAAGGACGATTTTAAGCCTAATGCTTCAGGTTCTCCTTTACAGAATGTAAGTGGAGATGTTTATAAGGCTGTAAGTAATGACGTTCGTTCATATGCAAATGCCTCAGCTACATCTCAGAATGTTTCCAGTTTAAAGGCTAAGTCACAGGCACTTTGTAAACTTTCAAGTGATTCTAAATTTACACAGACAGGTTATGACCTTATATCTTCCAGTGCAGAATTGGCAAACATCAATAACTTAATTACAGCAAATTCTGACAAGGTTTCACAGGAAAATAAGGATTTATATGCAAATGTAAAAGAAGACTTGTCAGTAAATGTTGAAATATTCTTGAATATGGATGATATTTCTACTGTTGATAACACAGCAGATTTTACTTGTAAAAATGAAATTTCAAAACTTTCTCAAAATATAAAATCAGAAATCGGAGAATAAGACTATGCCAAGGATAATGATAAGTGCAACAGGAACAAACTGTGGAAAAACCTCAATAGTCTGCGGTTTGCTTAAAATTTTAAAAGATAGAGGAATGAATGTTAAGGCATATAAATGTGGCCCTGACTATATTGACGGAATGTTCCATAAGGAAGTTCTCGGTGTTGAAAGTAGTAACTTAGATAGCTTTTTCTGTAATAAGGACCAGCTTTGTGCTCTTTTGGATAATGACAAGGACCTTAATGTAATTGAGGGTGGTATGGGCTTTTATGACGGTGTTGGCTTTGAGGATAAAGGCAGTTGCTACGATATATCAAAGTTGACAAATACGCCGGTAGTTCTTGTTATAAACTGCAAGGGTATGAGTAGCTCTATTGGTGCAACGTTGAGGGGCTTTATTGAGTACAGACAGGATAACCAGATTTTAGGTGTTATTTTTAACAGACTTTCTCCTAATCTTTTTGAAGGCTGTAAGGAAGTTGCACTTTCATTGGGAATAGTGCCTTTAGGCTATATTCCGGATATTAAAGAAGGTCTTTTTGACAGCAGATATTTAGGTCTTGTTACTCCTGAAAATATAGACGAGTTCAATGAAAAGATTGAACTTATTGCTATGTATATGAGCCAGTATATTGACGTAGACAGACTTTTAAAGGTTGCAAAGTGTGCTCCAAATAAATTAGTTTATGAAAAGCCAGAAGTAGAGAAAAAGTACGATTGTGTAGTAGCTATTGCCAAAGATGAAGCATTTTGCTTTAACTATGATGATAACGTAGATATGCTTAGAGAATTAGGCTGTACTGTTAAATTCTTTAGTCCTTTGGAAGATAGCCATATACCGGAAGATGCTGACGGTCTTATTCTTTCAGGTGGTTATCCTGAACTTTATGCAAAGAAATTAAGCGAAAATACAGAGCTTATTGACGATATAAGATTAAAAATACAAAATGGTATGCCAACTATTGCTGAATGTGGTGGATTTATGTATTTACATAAGACTATTGAAGACGAGGCAGGCAGAATATATCCTATGGCCGGTATTATTGACGGTGAATGTAGCAAGGGCAAACGACTTAATAAGCACTTTGGCTATATTACCATGACAGCATCAAGAGATAATGTTCTCTGTAAAAAGGGAGAACAGTTTACTGCTCACGAGTTCCATTATTACAATAGTACAAATGACGGTCACGATTTTAAGGCTGTTAAGCCTGTTGGTGGTCGTAACTGGATTACAGGAAATACTACACCTACTTTCTACGGTGGTTTCCCTCACATTTACTTTAAGGGCAATGAAAATGTAGTATATCAGTTCCTTGATAAATGTAGTAAATAAATAATATTGAAATGCTTAAATTTTTAAAGGTTTTTCCTGAAAAAGTTTAAGCATTTTTTAGTTAAGACACAAATCAATAAAGTTAATATATTTTGAATAAATTTTGGGCTAAAACTCTTTTATTTTGATGAATTTTGTGGTATACTATTCCTTGTGATAAGACTTGATTTAATGTTACTCAATGTTAATGTGACTGTAACAGAACTGTAACATTAATATGGTAAAATAATATTATAGATAAGTGTGAATTATGGTTGGGTTTAGCCACTAATTCTTTACATATTACTTTATTTTGATAGGAGGATATGGCAATGAAGCAGTTGTTTGGCAAATTTGCATGTTTAATGCTTTTAGTTATGGCTTGTTGCGTTGTTGCTCCAGTATCAGCTATGGCAGGTACAGGTGTTGATAATTTTAAGATTACAAGCGGAATAGATACAAGAAAAAGTTCTGAAATTACTTTTGATGCTACAAGAGTTATTTCGGGTACAGCAGAAAAGGGTGCTAAAATAGGTATTACTGTTTATGAACCTTATACTGTTAATGGCAAAACTTACTACAAACTTATTAGAACTTACAACATTACTGTAGGTTCAACAGGTATTTTTAGCCAGAGTATTAGCCTTAAAGAAGGTGCAAACTACTTAGTTGTTGCAGCTCGTAAGGACGGAAAGTATTCAGAAATTAGAACAACAATTAATCGCAAAGACAAGGTGCTTAAGTCTGTTTTATCTCAGAGTATAGCAGTGCCTGGTCAGAGCAAGTGGTAAAACAGGGTTTTACAAAGGTGATTAAATGAAAAACACAGGCAAATTTTTAATGGTTGATTTTTTTAATGTGTTTAGCTATTTATCAGGCAGGAGAGTTATGGTTTGAGGATTTTTCAAGCCATAACTTTTTTTGGTTCGGGAATTTTTCATCTTCCTTTGATGCTAAAGATGTAGGCTATATTACAGATAGACTTATTGTCAATTTGGGCGACGGTAAAGTTGTATGCAAGCAAAGTGATATATACAACAAAAGGTATAAAAAGGATTTTGATACTGCTGTTGGTGAGGCTATGTCCAGAGGTGACTTTGTTGGTCAGCAGGAATTGGACTGGAATACTCTTTTGAAAAAGAGAGCAGTATTTTATCAGTATTCTTTTAACTTCAAAGGTACAGATTCTGCCGATATTTTCAAGGCTACAGTAAAAGTTGATACATTAAATAAAATAACTGATTACAATACCATAATACTTCTTCCTACATCAGACGGAAGTGAAATGCAACTTATATTCTATAATACAGAGAAAAAGACAAATTCAGTTTTCAATATGAAAAACAGTGATGTAATTTCAAAGTGCTATGAAGATTCGGAACTACTGGGCAAGGAGGAACAGAAGTTTAGTTATATTTCTACGGTCTTAAACGGCTTTACAATTTTTGACCAAAATATATTTATTCCTACTTGGGCAAATACAGATGCAAAATATAACCAGCTTGAGCCTTATAACTACTTGGAAGAAAACAACGGTGTTGAAAAAAAATGCCGACGTATTTTTTGACAACCCTATTGGTAAGACAGCTACAAAGAGTAAGGGTGTTGAAACCTTTGGTGATGAAAGTACAGTTGTAAAGTATTATTCTTCAGGTGTTTTAGAGTATTCTAATTACAAAGTGGAAACTGAAAGAGAAAATACATTTGCAAATAATTACATTTCAGCATTGTCTGTTTTGAAAAAAGATGTGTATCTTGATAATGAATTTTACTTGGATAGTTACACTGTAGATAATAATGGCAACTATATATTCTATTTTGACTATAAAACAGAGGATTTAAAGCTAAAACCGGCAGAAAGTCTTTCAAGTGAAATAGGTATGAATAGCTTTATAGAAATTACAGCAGTAAAAGGCAGAGTATCAAAGTATAAAAAATATGCTGTATCTTACAAAAAGAGCAATTCTATTGCTACAGCATCTACAGACTATATAGGAGCTATTGATAAGCTCTACAGCAGATTGTACGGCAGTAGCACTCCTAAGCCTGTATCCGATGTAGAACTTTGTTATTTGGCAAATGGAAAAACTGTAGATTTAAACTGGATAATAGATATAGATGGCGAAGAATATATTACAAGCACAAGGTAGGTGTTAAAATGGAGTGGAAAAAGGCTGTTAATTATACTATAGTGTTTCTCTTTTTTGTAAATGCCGTACTTTTTGGCTTGAATATGTATAAGAAAATTGATGTTACAGTTGGGCAGAGCAGACAAAATGGTATAGTGGCTCTACTCGGAAAAGACAATATTACATTAGGCTGTGATTTGCCTGCAAAATATTCTCCTATGGCTTATATAGCTACCGAAAGTTTTACTTTTGACCCTCTTAAATTAAGAGATTTGTTTTTTACCGATAGTTCTAAGGTAATGAGAACAGATGACAAAAACAAAATAATATTTGCCTATAATGAAGATGTTTTGACTATAGACAAGTCAGATGTAGAATATGTTAAAAAATCAGATAAGCCTATTACGGATATGGAAACAGCTAAGAGTGTTGCCAATGAGTATGTTTCAAATATTAATTCTCTTTTTGGTAAATACGATTATGCTTGTTCCTATGCTACTAAAGATGGTATAAAACTTTGCTACTATGAAAAAGTAAATGGCTACGGCTTTTTTAATAACTACTTTACAGTTGGTTTCAATAAAGACGGGTCACAGGAGATTAACTTTAGCTATAGAACAGTTGTAAAGCAAAATGGTAGTAAAAAAGACATTTTGGCGTCTGATGAGGCTGTTTTTGCAGTTATTAATCCTATTAAGGACAATAGAAAATCTGGCAAAAGCATTATACAAGACGTGTCTTTAGGATATTATGATAAGGACATTTTGGCTGATGACGACTCTATTTTGCCTTATTATAAAATTGTAGCAGACGGAAACACATATTTCGTAAATGCCCGTACAGGCAGGGTGGACTAAGTTTGTTGACGATGGTGTGTAATTGTGATACTATTAAGAAGTATGCGTAAAAGTAAGAAATATGAAAGGATACAGTTTTAAGCTGAAAGGTTTTGTCTATGAACGTAAAAGGTAAATTATTTTATTTTGTTAAAATTGTAGTATATTTTTTAATTGCTGTTTTATTCTATCTTATGTTTATGAACTTTTTCACTTCATTTTATAAAAATAATGATGTGACAGTAAACTTTTTTGCAGAAGATATGGGAACAGACCCAGTAGAAATATATTATATGCAAAATGGTCAGAACGATTATAGTGCTGACAGAATGGAAACTATTCCAGTAGGTGACGGAAAGAATTTTAATAATAATGGTGATGTGGACCTTCCACCGGACATAAACCTGTTGAGAGTGGACTTTGGTAGTAAAGTAGGAGCAGAAATAGCTATTAAATCCATTGTTTACAGAAACTATAGTGGTATGGTGACATACACACCTGAGCAGATAAGCAAAATGTATTTTAATCAGGTGGAAATTGTCAGCTGTTCAGATGATGAAATAGTAATCAGAAATATGGGAAATGACCCATATTTGATAATAGAAGATGTACAGGTTCAGCCTTATAAAGAACATAATCAGCTTTGGTCAATTTTATGTGCTTTGATAGGTATGGTTCTCTTTAGTCGTTTTATAAAGTTAAAGAGTATTGTTGCAATAGCGAATGATTTATTAAGCAATAGAAAGCTTATAATGTCTCTTGCAAAAAATGACTTTAAAACAAAGTATGCCGGTTCATATTTTGGTATAATATGGGCATTTATACAGCCGGTTTGTACGATTATAGTATTTTGGTTTGTTTTCCAGATAGGCTTTAGAAATGCTGATGTAGGTAATGTTAAGTATATACTTTGGTTTGCAACAGGTCTTATTCCTTGGTTCTTTTTCCAGGATGGCTGGAATTCAGCAACATATGCTTTTATGGACTATAGCTACCTTGTTAAAAAAGTGAAATTTAAAGTAAATATTTTGCCGGTAATTAAGATTATATCAGCATTTTTTGTTCATATATTCTTTGTAATATTTATGTTCTTCTTCTATGGCTGTTATAAAGAACTCCCTACAATATATGCTATTCAGATTATATATTATTCATTCTGTATGGTGGTATTGGTTACGGCTTTAAGTTTTATTACAGCTCCCCTTATTGTATTCTTTAAGGATTTAGGGCAGGTTATGAATATTATTCTTCAGTTCGGTATGTGGCTCACACCAATAATGTGGTCTATAGATAATCTTCCTGTAAACTTAAAGTGGCTTATTAAATACTTTAAATTTAACCCTATGTACTACATTGTACAGGGTTATCGTGATAGTATGATTTATCATGTTTGGTTCTATAACAATATAAAGCAGACAATGTATTTCTGGATAGTAACTATTTTACTTCTTATTGTAGGTGCAGTAATTTACAGAAAATTAAAGCCACACTTTGCAGATGTGCTTTAAACGAGGTGTATTATGGATAAATATGCAATAAAAGTTAATGACGTAACAAAGGTTTATGCCTTGTATTCTAAGCCTGTTGATAGATTAAAGGAAAGTTTGAGCATTACTAAAAAAAGTTATCATAAAGATTATTATGCTCTTAAAAACATTAGTTTTGATGTTAAAGAAGGAGAGTGTGTAGGTCTTTTAGGTACAAATGGTGCAGGTAAATCAACTATACTTAAAATTATAACTGGAGTATTAAATCCGACTGGTGGCAATGTAGAAATAAACGGTAAAATTTCTGCCCTTTTGGAATTAGGTGCAGGCTTCAATCCTGAGTATACAGGTATTGAAAACATATATATGAATGGTACGCTTATGGGCTTTTCAAGGGCTGAAATAGAACGCAGAATGGAAGATATTTTAGATTTTGCAGATATTGGAGACTTTGTGCATCAGCCGGTTAAGACTTATAGTAGTGGTATGTTTGTACGACTTGCCTTTGCTGTTGCTATAAATATTGACCCAGAAATTCTTATTGTTGATGAAGCATTAAGTGTAGGTGACGTTTTCTTTCAGGCTAAGTGTTATAAAAAGTTTGAGGACTTTAAAAAAGCCGGTAAGACAATTTTATTAGTTACTCATTCTTTGGGAACAGTTGCTAAGTATTGTGATAGAGCTATTATACTTGATAAAGGTGAAAAACTTGCTGAAGGCGAGCCTACAGAAATGATTGACCTTTACAAGAAGGTTCTTGTAAATCAGAACAAGGCAACTGTTAAAAAAGAAAAGACTAAAAATAGTGATAGCAATAAAGATGAAAATACAGAGGATTTATGGAAAAATCAAATCATTACCAATCCTAAAATAAATAGCTATGGCAATGGTGGAGCTGAAATAATAGATTTTCTTTTAGCAGATGATTTAGAAAATCCTACAAACCAGATATTAAAGGGATACGAATGTATCATAAAAATGAAGGTTAAGTTTAACAGACAGGTTGAAGACCCTATTTTTGCTATTACAATAGTTAATTTACAAGGCACAGAGGTTTGCGGAACAAACACAATGTACGAAAGTGTTAATACTGGCATTTGTAATGAAGGCGACATAAAGGTAGTGGAATTTAAACAGAAACTTAATCTTGCCGGAGGAAATTACCTTATTAGCTTTGGCTGTACAGGATATGAAAATGGAGAATTTGTAGTTTACCATAGACTTTACGAAATGGTTAATTTACAAATTGTGTCAAGCAAAAATACAGTGGGCTATTTTGATATGAACAGTAAGGTAACTGTGGAATAAAAAAGATTTTGTATATAAGTAGTTGTTTTGTCATATATGCTGAAAATTAGCCTATATACTTGACAATAAAGTCTGTAAATGGTATCATAACTTATTGTGTATTAAAATTTGACATACTATTTAAAGTATGTGTTAATATCAGTAAATTAGGCTGTTTTTGTAGACAAAAGTGGTGTTAGAAAAATTTATAATTACTGATGTTGTTGTAAATTTTTGGATATTGTAACCTAAAGCGTTATTTTTATTTGAAAAATTAATTTTTAGTGTTATAATATCATTGATGAATTTGAGTTTTTTTAATTAACCTAGAGAGGTGTGTACTAAAGTAATGGAACGTTTAGTTGTCAGAGGCGGACATCAGCTTAACGGTGCGGTAACTATAAGTGGGGCAAAAAATGCTGTAGTTGCTATTATTCCGGCTGCTATTCTTGCCGAGGGCGTTTGTGTTATAGACAATCTGCCACGTATTGAGGACGTAAGGGCACTGGAGGATACTCTTACAAAGCTTGGTGCAGTTTGCGAGCTTATTGACGAGGGTACTCTTATGGTGGATTCCACTAATGTAAATAGCTATGAGGCTACCTTTGATTCTGTGCGTAAAATCAGAGCCTCTTATTATTTAATGGGTGCTTTGCTTGCCCGTTTTAAGAGAGCAGATGTTGCTTTGCCAGGTGGCTGTAACTTCGGCTCAAGACCTATTAACCTTCACTTAAAGGGCTTTAGAGCCTTAGGTGCAGAGGTTGAAGAAGATTTTGAAAATGGTATTGTTCGTATTAAGGCTGATAAGCTTGTAGGTACTAACATTTTCTTAGATACAGCATCTGTTGGTGCAACAATCAATATTATGATTGCTGCTACTAAGGCAGAAGGTGTTACAACTATTGAAAATGCTGCTAAAGAACCTCACATTGTAGATACTGCCAACTTCCTTAATATGATTGGCTGTAATGTAAAGGGTGCAGGTACTGATGTAATTAGAATTACTGGTACTCCAGACCTTCATGGTGCTGAATATATGATTATTCCGGACCAGATTGAAGCAGGTACATATATGATTGCTGCTGCTATTGCCGGTGGCAAGGTTAAGGTAGACAATATTATACCTAAGCATATGGACTCTCTTTCTGCTAAGCTTAAGGAAATGGGCTGTCAGATTGAAGAAGGCGACGATTATATTGAAGTTACTTCTTCAGGCAATCTTGTTGCTACAAATGTTAAGACAAATGTTTACCCAGGTTTCCCAACTGATTTACAGCCACAGATGGCTGCTGTACTTTGCAAGGCAAAGGGTACAAGCACTTTAGTTGAAACTGTTTGGGAAAATAGATTTCAGTATGTAGAACAGCTTAAAAAGTTTGGCTGTAATATGGAAATTAATGCTGACGGTAGAATTGCTACTATTGACGGAGTTGACACTTTAAAGGGTGCAGATGTTCTTGCTACTGACCTTAGAGCTGGCGCAGCGATGGTTATTGCCGGGCTTGCAGCTGAAGGCGAAACAAGAATTGGCAATATCCGTTTTATCGACAGAGGTTACGAACAGATTGAGTATAAACTTAGAGCATTAGGTGCAGATATTGAAAGGGTAGTTGACTAATGAGTTTACGCTTTGCCACCATTGCCAGTTCTAGTAGTGGTAATTGTGTGTATGTTGGTACAGAAAATACAAATATACTTATTGATGCTGGTTTAAGTGGCAAAAAGGTTGAAGAAGGACTTTCTTCCCTTGGACTTACAGGAAACGATATTGATGGGATATTCGTTACCCATGAGCATAGCGACCACGTTAAGGGTATAGGAGTTCTTTCTCGTAGATATAATATTCCTATTTTTGCTACAGAAGGTACTTGGGGCAATATGCCTTCTTCTGTAGGACAGATTAGACCTAATCTTATGAAGGATATATATGCTGAGGAATACTGTGCCTTTAACGACCTTACAATAAAGCCTTTTGAAATACCCCACGATGCAGCACAGCCGGTAGGCTATACTGTTGGGGTTAATAATACTAAAATTACTATTGCCACAGATATTGGGCATATTTCAGATACTGTCTTGGAAAATGTAAAGGGTTCTTCTCTTGTACTTTTAGAGGCAAATCACGATGTAGAAATGCTCCAGTATGGTGGTTACCCACAGAGTCTAAAAAGTAGAATTTTGTCTGACTTTGGGCATTTAAGCAATGTAAATGCCGGCAGACTTTTAGATACCGTTATTGATAGCTCAGTTAAATACGTGTTCTTAGGACATTTAAGCAAGGAGAATAACACTCCTCGCCTTGCCTATGACACAGTTAGTAAAATTCTTACCGATAATGGGGCAGTTATTGGTGGAGATTTTAATATGTGGGTTGCTCCTCCGGAGGGAGTAAAAAGAAGAATTGAGCTTGTGTAGATAACGTAAATGCGAGAAATTATAGTTTCTCGCATTAAATTTTTGAGGAAATACTGAATATATGAAAATTACTATTGCGTGCGTCGGAAAAATAAAAGAAAAATATTTTGTAAATGCTATTGAAGAATACTCAAAACGCCTTAGTCGTTATGTTACTCTCAATATTGCAGAAGTTCCCGATGAAAAAGCTCCTGAAAATATGAGTCCTGCTCAAATGGAACAGGTAAAAAAATATAGAGGGTCAAAGGCTTATGAAAGTCTTTAAAGATAGCTATGTTGTGGCACTTGCTATAAACGGAAAATCTCTTACAAGTGAGGGCTTAGCTGATTTTATTACTCAGACCACTTTAAAAGGTGTAAGCCATATTACTTTTGTAATAGGTGGTTCTCTTGGGCTTAGCGATGAGGTGTTAAACAGAGCAGATTATAAACTTAGTTTTTCTGCTATGACTTTCCCTCATCAGCTTATGAGAGTAATACTCTTGGAGCAGATTTATAGGGCTAATAGAATAATCAAAATGAGCCTTATCATAAGTAATAACTTAAAGTCGAAAGTATACGGGCGTACTTTCGGCTTTTTTAGGTGGAATTTTATATAATATTTTTATATTGCATTGAAAGATAAATCCGATGACTTGACACTAGGAAATAAT
>ENA-OQHL01000514-OQHL01000514.1-human-gut-metagenome-genome-assembly--contig:-NODE-514-length-26555-cov-4.967383_pt1 | contig 26555 bp, 27 predicted proteins | sample MGYA00242565_ERZ504723 | MGnify/ENA primary metagenome ERZ504723 (study PRJEB26092, sample SAMD00036211) | human gut metagenome | host: Homo sapiens | study: EMG produced TPA metagenomics assembly of... | reverse complement strand
GGAGGTGATAAATGGTGTTGATGTTATTAGGATAAGCAGTCGTCCTCGTAAAACAGGCTCCATTAATCTCGGTCTTAGTTTTATTGACTTCTATATCAAAGCAAGTCGTTTCATCAAAAGGTTTGAAGAAGAGTTTGATGTGGTATATTCATATCAGTTGTCGCCTGTGATACAGATAATACCAGCATATAAGTATGCTAAAAAACACAACGTGCCCTTGTATGTGTATTGTTTGGATATATGGCCGGAGTCAATACTTGATGTCTTTCCAAGTGATAAATCTTTGTTTTATAAGTTAGTAAAAAAATGGTCTGTCTCAATTTACAAGAAAGCGAATTTGATTGGTGTGACATCTCAATCTTTTATTGATTACTTCCGTGATGATCTCGGAATAAAAGATATTACTGTGCATTATCTTCCACAGCATTCAGATGATGTGAAAGGAAATGATGATTTTACAACAGAGGATAATGATTGTTTTGACCTTTTCTTTATGGGGAATGTTGGAGAGTCTCAGAATATGGATATGGTAATTGATGCCGTTTCATTAATCAAAGATATTAGTGGTTATAAGATACATATCGTGGGAGAGGGATCAATGTATAATCATTCCGTTGAGAGGGTGCAGAAAGAAGGACTTACAGAGAAGATTGTTTTTTACGGAAGAAAACCATATAGTGAAATGCCAGATTTTTATAAGAAGGCAGATGCTTGTCTATTGACTTTAGCAAATGTTTCAAAAATCGGTTTGACAATCCCTGGCAAACTTCAAAAATTATATGGCCGCCGGTAAACCTGTGATTGCATCTATTGGGGGGGATGCTCCTAGAGTAATAAATGAATCAAAATGTGGCATATATGCTAAACCAGATGATCCAAAAGCGTTGGCTGCCGCGATTCTTGAGTTTGTCAATAATAGAGGCAACTATGTGGAGTGTGGAGCTAATGCACGTGAGTATTATCTTGAGAACTTTACTTTAGAAAAGCATGTTGATAGATTGGTGGAAGAATTGATAGAATTAGTTAGATAGTTCGTAAGCACTCAAATTAGGACTCTATAATTAAAAGGTTTATTTTCGCAGCGAACCCATTTTTTTATTTATAGTAGTAAAAATATTGATTTCAAGACCAGATGAAAGCAAAGCCAATTGATGAGTCCATTTAGCCTTTTGTAATGAAACAGAGTGATTTTATAATATTTTCTCTAAATGCTGCAAGGACATAGGCGAACGTATTGTCGAAGTTTTAGTGGATGGACAGCCTATCGTATTGACTGGAAAAAATAGGGTTTTGTTTTTAGAAAATTGTATAGTTAAATAGTTGAATAATAGATAAATGAAGGGAAACTGTTCTCTGTATAATATTCGTTCTTCATATGCATATTCCAATATTCGGAATTTTATCCCTTCAAGAAGGGTGGTCTATTGGTACTGGTAAGTTACAGGCTTTTAGGTTATGAAAATTTTAATCTGTTAAAATTACTAGAGGAAATAATTCTTGAGTAGTGTAAGCGAAATCTAGCTTTAATATAAAAATAAGATAATTATGAAATACTTATTGGTAGTAGCACACCCCGATGACGAGGTCCTCGGAGCAGGTGCATCCATGTGGAAATGGACACATGAAGGTGACGAGGTTGACGTGGCAATAATGTGTACAGAAGCAAAGGCTCGTGCATTCCGTCCTTCTGACAAGGAATTGGAAGGTGATATAGATGCTGCTGTATTTTTTCTTGGTGCAAAGAAAAAGTATGAGGAAGCGTTCCCGAATATTGAGATGAATACTGTGCCACATTTGAAACTAGTACAGTTCATAGAAAGCGCAATTAGAGAAAGTGAACCTGATATTATTATCACTCATCATCCTGCAGACACAAACAATGATCATCTTCAGACATCGATGGCTTGTCAGGAGGCTATTCGTTTATTCCAGCGTCAGCCAAGTGTAAAGCCTGTGAAAGAGTTTTGGTATATGGAAGTGCCTTCATGTAGTGAGTGGGCAATCAATGATGCCATGAATTTATTCCGTCCAAACTGCTATGTTGAGGTGGGCAAAGAAGGTGTGGAAGCTAAGTGCAAGGCATTGGCAATGTACCGTGGTGTCATGCGTCCATATCCTCATCCTCGAAGCAATGAATATATTTCAGGTTTGGCTGCAATACGCGGCAGTCAGTGGGGCTGCAGCTATGCAGAGGCGTTCCAAGTGGTGCTAAGACGCTATTAATATTCTACAAATGAAATATCTGAAAGGTTTATAGGCATTTGACTTCTACTTCTTTGTTCCTAGAAGAGAGAAGCGAATGTTCAATAATTGAATGTACAATATGGAAATAAATAAAGATTTGCTTGAAAGTCTCTTGGCAGAGGCTAAAGAAAATCCACGTTTGCGTCAGAACTTCGACTTGCGCACTTCATTTGCTGACACCAGCCAACGCATGCTCAATGCTTTACAGCCACAAACAGAGGTGCCTATTCATCAACATGAAAAGACTGCGGAAACTGTAATATGTCTTGTTGGCAAATTAGAAGAGATTATTTATGAAGAAGTGAATGAATACGTTCATGAAACAACTTCCTTTTGTGATGATGTGATAAGACAAAAAAGTTTTAAAGAAGTTTCACGTCAAATACTATCTCCTGCAGATGGTAAATTCGGTATTCAAATACCTGCAGGGGCATGGCATACAGTAAATGTAATAGAACCTTCTGTCATATTTGAAGCAAAAGATGGGACATATAGGGGAAATGATAGATAAAAATGATTGAGTTTTATAAAGATAGAATAAAAACAATAGAAAGAAATATATGAAGAGAATGAAACAACTAGGCTATTACGTATTGGCAGCTTTTCTGTTAACAGCCTGCCAGTCTTACAAAAAAGTTCCTTACTTGCAGGATGCGGAAGTGGTACTGTATAGTACTCAGAATGAACAACTGTATGATGCAAAAATCATGCCAAAAGACTTGTTGACAATTGTTGTATCATGTACCAGCCCTGAACTGGCGGCACCTTTTAATTTAACAGTTGCGACACAGAATAATATGGCATTGAATTATACCACTACTCAGCCTGTTCTGCAACAGTATCTAGTGGATAATGAAGGTAATATTAATTTTCCGGTACTAGGTGAATTGCATGTAGGTGGATTAACCAAGAAGGCAACTGAACAAATGATTGTGGAAAAACTGAAACCTTATATTAAGGAAACGCCCATTGTGACGGTGCGTATGGTGAATTATAAGATTTCAGTGATCGGAGAAGTTGCACGTCCCGGTACATTTACGATTTCCAATGAAAAAGTGAACATTCTGGAAGCTTTGGCTATGGCGGGTGATATGACTGTATATGGTCTGCGTGATGATGTTAAGCTGATACGGGAGAATGCCAATGGTAAGCAGGAAATTATTCCTTTGGATCTGAATAAGGCGGAGACTATTCTTTCTCCTTATTATTATTTGCAACAGAATGATATTATTTACGTAACTCCGAATAAGGCGAAAGCTCGAAATTCGGATATCGGAACTAGTACAAGTTTATGGTTCTCTGCTACTTCGATCCTTGTTTCTATTGCCAGTTTGTTGTTTAATATTTTGAAATAAGAGGGAGAGTTATGAAAGAAGAAAATCAAAACGTGAAGGAACGTGAAATGGCTGAGGATCAGATCGATTTCCGGGCGTGCTTTTTAAATATATTATTCACTGGCCGTGGTTTGTAGGTGCTGTGTTGCTATGTTTGGTTGGTGCTTGGTTTTATCTGCACTGGGCTACCCCGATCTATAATATTTCCGCCACTGTTCTGATAAAAGATGAGAAGAAGGGCGGAGGTGCAGGACTTTCATCGGAACTGGAGGATATGGGGTTAAGCGGTCTGATGACTTCCTCCAAGAATATTGATAACGAGTTGGAAGTTCTACGTTCGAAAACACTGGTAAAAGAGGTCGTTAATCAGTTGGGACTGTATATAACCTATAAAGATGAGGATGAATTTCCTGCTAAAGGTTTATATAAGACATCTCCAGTACAAGTGAGTCTAACTCCTCAAGAGGCTGAAAAACTGAAAACTTCGATGGTAGTCGAGATGACCTTACAGCCTGAAGGTAGTATGGATGTGAATGTGACTGTAGGTGAAAAGGGCTATCAGAAGCATTTTGAGAAATTACCTGCCATTTTTCCAACAGATGAAGGTACATTGGCTTTCTTTCAGGAAGTTGATTCGGTAACTTTACAGGATGGAACTAAAGTTCCTCGGATAGAGAAGAACGTACGTCATATAACTGCGACAATAAATAAACCGATGAGAGTGGCAAAAGGCTATTGTAACAGTCTGTCTATTGCTCCTACTTCTATGTATTCTGTTCCAATAGATCACCCGCAAACGCGTAGCGGATATCCTTCTTATGAAGATCAGCTTTACTGATCGCAAGCATTGCTGCCTGTTTCATAAAACGGCCTTCTGCCAATTCCCAGCTTTCTTGTCCAAAGTATGGATCTTCAATGATCTGATCGATCAGATTTCCCAGCGGACCTTCCCCTTCTTTCTTCCCTGCAACTGATGCCCAGCCTTTTAAGTACGGCGCATTCTCAAACTTTAGACTCTGCATACCACAAATCGATGTCATAGAAACCACCCCCATTGCTTTGTGAATAAATAAATCAATCCAGCAACAAATGATGAGAAGATTCCATATAAGATCACTGGTCCTGCGATCGTAAAAATCTTAACGCCAATACCAAAAACCTGTCCTTCTTTCTGATATTCGATTGCAGCTGAAGCCACTGAATTTGCGAATCCCGTAATCGGCACAAGCCCGCCTGCACCGCCAAATTTTGTAATTTTTCCATAGAAATTAAATCCTGTTAATAAGACACTTAGTAAGATCAATTCAATTGTCACATATAATAATGAATCTTTCTTGGAGAGATTCAAATATTTCATCATTAACTGCTTCATAACTTCACCAAGAACACAAAATGTCCCACCCGTTACAAACGCTTTTGTGCAATTTAACAGACTATTATGTTTTGGTGTAAGATTTTTCACGATCTGTTGATATTCTTCTTTGCTTGGTTCTTTTTTCACTTGTATCACCCTTTCTTCATTTTATGAAAATATATAAAAATAAAGCCAACATCCTAGCATTTTTCCAAATGCGATCCCATAGATTACATATGGAATCCCTGATCTCAAATTTAATCTTCTTGAAAAGATCGGAAGACTTTTGATCGTTTCTGCCAAAGCTCCGATCATACATCCCACAAAGATTCCTCCAAACAATCCATACAGTACAAGAAGCGGGTATCCAGCTTTGATCTGCCATCGATAAATAAATACCAATGTCCCAAGAATCCCTCCAAGTGCCACAAAACTTTCATACATTCTGGCGTTTTTCATACTCTTCGTCAATCCTGCTAATCTCGGGATCACACCTAACATACTCAAAAATGCCAGAAAACTAGCTGCGATCAAGCCGCCTGCACACAATCCGTAAAAGATCAGAAACAAACTACGAATCCACATCTGCTTCTTCCCCTTTCCGCCCTGCATTGATCATCAATGTATCATTCACATCTCTCTCGTAAAGCCTCATCTGTACTTCAAATGGTGTCGGATCATCATTTAACTTGATCTTACCTGCATGATCAAAAAATAGAATGATCCCAATCGCCAATCCTGCTGCATAAGAAATATGAAGAATATTTGGACCATCTGGTGCCTGTCCCATGATCATTTCATAAACGTTATAAAACAATTCTTCGATCCCAACATCCGTGTTATATGTCATAATTGAAAAACTTGCACCAAAAAATGCGACTAAAATCACAAAGACTATCTTTCCATAATGAAAAATCTTTGATTCTTCTTGTTTTCTCTTGTAATATACAATAAAATCTTCGGCACCTAAATTGATCACATCTAATGTCTTATCCACCTGTTTTATCACTTCAACTAACATCAAAATAGAAAAACATTTTCTCTGATCATGATCTCCTATAAAATGATAAACACTTTGATTCTTTATTTTCTGTTCCAAATCCTTGTCGGTGCAGTACAGGGACATGATATCCTTTATTTTAATCTCTGGATGCACAAGACATACACTTTCTTGCGCTTTGATATAAACATTCACTTTGATATCCTCCTTCTCTTACAAATGCACCTTTCACTTCTTCCTTGTTATCTTTGGATACTAAGACACAAAACGCTGCGATCACAAAAATGATCAGTCCTGCACATAGGATCCACTGGTACTTCCTTTTCATTCTTATCACCTCAGCGTTATTATCTGTCATTTTTAACTTTTCATTCATAAGTTGCAAGAAAAATCATGTGGTGTTATAATTTTTCATAGTGACTTTTATCGATAAATCAAAGGAGATCAGCCATGGAACAAGAACAATTAACACTTTATAAGCTTATGATTTTATATTTAATTGAGAAGGTAGATTTCCCTTTGAGCAATTCACAGATTTCTGAATTTATCCTTGATAAGGGATATACCAATTATTTTACTGTTCAGAGAGCTTTTCATGAGTTAGAGGAAGAAAATATGCTCAGAGTCAAGCAGATTCGTAATATGAGCCATTACGCGCTCAGTGACGAGGGATCTGAAGCAATTGAGATGTTTGAATACCAGATTCCAAACTCTATCAAAGAAGATATTGCTCAGTTTTTAAAAGAAAAAGAATATGAGCTTCGTAAGGAAGCCAGTGTGACTGCTGATTTTTATCCATCCAAAGGAGACGAATATACCGTAAATCTTAAGATCAGAGAAAAAGAAAGCCCGCTCCTTGAGATCAACTTAAATGTTGTCTCAAGAGACCAGGCAGTTTACATATGTGACCATTGGGAGAAAAAACACTCCGATGTCTATTCTATGCTAATTGAAAAATTGTTATTTGACGAGCCGAATAAATAATTATTCGGCTTCTTCTTGTTCAAGCACCATTGACTCAATGAAATTCCAGATCTCATCTCTTCCCTGTTTCGATAATGCTGAGAATGGGAAAATTGGTGTTTCCTTATCCATCTGAAGCTCTGTGCGGATCTCTTTTAGATGTTTTGGCACCTGGCTTCTCTTTAACTTGTCAAGCTTTGTTGCAATGATCACTGGACGATATCCATTGTGAAGAATCCAGTCATACATCATAACATCGTTCTTTGATGGCTTATGTCTGATATCGATCAGTAAAAAGACCATTTTTAGCTGTTTTGATGTCTGTAAGTAATTTTCGATCATGTGTCCCCATTTTTCCTTGACGGATTGTGTTACTTTCGCAAATCCATATCCTGGAAGGTCTACATAATAAAGTTCTTCGTTAATATTATAATAATTGATCGTCTGTGTCTTTCCAGGCTGTGCTGAAATTCTCGCGTAAGATTTGCGGTTCATCAGTGCATTGATCAGTGATGATTTTCCTACATTTGATTTTCCAGCAAATGCCACTTCTGGCAATGTATTGTCTGGTAATTTACTTGTGATCCCACAGACAGTTTCTAAATTTACACTTTTTATGATCATGTCATTCTCCTCACGTAAAATAAATCCTTTACCGAACATATTCTACGTGAAAGCCCATTATTTGTCAATGGATACATGATGGAGCGGCTTGGTATTTTTAGTGATCGGAAGGATCTGATACCCTTCTTTTTTCAATGTTTTGATCAACGGATCTAATGCTTTCACTGTATTTGTTGTCTCATGAAGGTCATGCATTAATACAATACTTGTTTTCTGTCTCCTGACATCCTTTAAAATCTTCTTGTTTAACTGCTGCGGACTTTGTTCAAAATTAACCGCATCTTCATTCAATGCATTCCAGTCAAAATAAAGTAATCCCTTTTTGTTCACATACCGAATATACGGTTTTATATTTTTTGCACAATGATTACTGCTGCCACCCGGAAACCGGTAAATATATGGCTTTACATCTGTTAGATCATATAAATATTTCTGTAGTTTCATAAGGTCTTTCGAAAATGCACCTACATTCGCATAAATCTGATCATAATTATGACTGTAGGAATGCATTGCCAATGTATGACCCTCTAACACGATTCTTTGATACATTTTCTTGGCATATTCCGTTTCTTTTCCTACGACAAAGAATGTCGCCTTCACCTTATGTTTCTTTAGAATATCAAGAATCTGTGCCGTATGATCGGATGGTCCATCATCAAAGGTTAAATAAACTTTCTTTTGATTCAAATTACTGTTAGTTAAAAAGCCACTTTCCCCTTCACCCTGACTTGCAATCTGAAACCAGTATGTCTTTGTTCCCTTCCCTTGTGCCAGAAATGTGAACAGAAGAATCCCTATGATCATATATGCAAAAAATTTCTTTTTCATATTCTTCCTCTTTTCTAATTTTGTAAGATATTCTTTTTCTTTAGAATATGAAATTTCAAAAAATATATTCTGGAATATTTTTCAAACAATGGTTGATACACAAAAAGAAAGCAACAGATTTCTCTGCTGCTTTCTCTTTGTGTATTAAGAAGTTTTACAAACTATGTAATTATTATACTTCGAAAATCAGATCTCCGTAACTTGGCATTGGCCAGTCTTCTTTTGCTACTAACATTTCCAGTTTGTCTGCTGGTTCACGTACGGCACTCATATCTGTGAAAATCGTATCATGATAGCAGCGAGCCTGAGCTTCACTTTCTAATGCCTGAGCTTCTGGAATATCAGCTTCTAACTTGTTGATCGCTGCAAACAGATCTTTTAAGTTTGCTGTGATATCTTCTAACAGTTTTTCCTGTACAGAACTGTCAACACCAACTGTCTTCAATTCAGCAACGCCATTTGCAAGTTTTCTCTGGTATTTCATAACCGCTGGAACAATCTGTTTCTTAGCGATATCTAATGTTGCAAGTCCTTCAATGTTAATTGTATTAGAATACTGTTCATATAATACTTCAACACGAGACTCTAATTCTTCTTTTGTGTATACTCCAAATTTCTCGAACATCTTAACTGATTTATCTGTTGTTAATGTTGGGATTGCATCTACCATGCTATGTAAGTTTGGAAGTCCTCTTCTCTCAGCTTCAGCTACCCATTCGTCAGAATATCCGTTACCATTAAAGATAACTCTCTGATGCTGTGTTAATAATTCTTTTGTGATCTCGTGAGCTTCCATAGCTACTGCTTCAACTCCGCCTTCTACTTTCTCTAATCTGTCACATACATCTGCAAAGACATCTGCTACGATCGTATTTAATACAACGTTTGGATCAGAGATAGACTGTGTAGAACCTACCATACGGAATTCGAATTTGTTTCCTGTAAATGCGAATGGTGATGTTCTGTTACGGTCTGTTGCATCTTTCTCAAATGCTGGTAATGAGTGAACACCAGATGCTAATTTGTCTCCATGTTTGGATTCTGTAGCTTCACCTCTTGTTACAAGCTGTTTTACAACATCTTCTAACTGATCTCCAAGGAAGATAGAGATAATTGCTGGAGGTGCCTCGTTAGCTCCTAATCTGTGGTCATTTCCTGGTGTGGAAGCTGACATACGAAGTAAATCTGCATGTTTATCCACTGCTGCGATAATAGACGCTAAGATCAGTAAGAACTGCTGGTTTTCATGAGGAGTTTTTCCTGGATCTAACAGGTTTTTTCCTTCATTTGTTACCATAGACCAGTTGTTATGTTTTCCTGATCCATTGATTCCTGCGAATGGTTTCTCATGAAGTAAACATTTTAATCCATGGCGTCTTGCTACACGTCTCATTGTTTCCATTAATAACTGGTTGTGATCTGTTGCCACGTTGTTTGAGTTATAGATTGGTGCTAATTCGTGCTGTGCTGGAGCTACTTCGTTATGTTCTGTCTTCGCACTGATTCCAAGTTTCCATGCTTCGATATTTAAATCTTTCATGAATCCTTCGATTCTTGGTTTGATGATTCCAAAGTAATGGTCATCCATTTCCTGACCTTTTGGAGGCATTGCTCCGAATAATGTACGTCCAGTGAAGATCAAGTCTTTTCTCTGTTTGTATTTTTCTTCATCAACTAAGAAATATTCCTGTTCTGGTCCAACGGATGTGCTAACACGTTTCACGTTCTTATTTCCTAATACATTTAATAATCTTGTTGCCTGGATATCTAATGCCTGCATAGAGCGAAGAAGTGGTGTCTTCTTGTCTAATGCTTCACCTTTGTATGAACAGAATGCTGTTGGAATACATAAGATACAAGCATTATCTGTTTCTTTGATGAATGCTGGTGATGTACAATCCCATGCTGTATATCCTCTTGCTTCAAATGTTGCTCTTAATCCACCAGATGGGAATGAAGATGCATCTGGTTCACCTTTGATCAGTTCTTTTCCTGAGAACTCAAGTAAAACTTTACCATCATCTGTTGGGTTAATGAAAGCGTCATGTTTCTCTGCTGTTACACCTGTTAATGGCTGGAACCAGTGAGTATAATGTGTAGCACCCTTTTCAATAGCCCATTCTTTCATCTCATTCGCAACTACGTCTGCAATTGCTGGATTTAATTCTGTTCCTTCTTCGATTGTCTTTTTCAGATCTTTGTAAACGGCCTTTGGAAGACGTGCTTTCATAACACTGTCGTTAAATACGTGGGATCCGAAGATTTCTGATACATTGATTTTTTCCTTCATAGAGTTCTTCCTTTCTTCTCTTACATTTGAAGCATAATCTATATATTTTCTTCTATTATCTAACTGATAGTAGAAAAAAAGGGGCGACAAACAATATGAAACTAATTGTTTGACGCCCTTGTCAGTAACTTCACTGGTTATAGGATACAATGATTCTTTTTGAAAATCAAGCCCTTTTTTGTATTTTATCCAGTACTTCTATTTGATCACTACAGAAACAGTTTTTCCATTTGCTTTATTGATTCCTTTTAAGCGGAATTTGTAAGTTGTTCCTACTTTGGCTTTTTTCTTTGTATATGTGATCGTTCCGCCTTTGTTTGTTGTTTTTACTGTCTTATATGCTGCTTTGCCTGCTTTCATTTCTACTTTGTAGCTTGCAAATCCTGTGACATTCTTAAATGTTACTTTGACTGTCTTGCTTCCGAATTTGGCTTTGGCTGCATAGGTTTTGAAATATTTCTTTTTGTTTTTCTTTGTCAGTTTGTATGGTTTTACTTTAAATTTGTAGGATGAGTCTTTGTTGACTTTGATCGTTTTGGATGTTTTCTTTCCTACGGTTGTTACTTTTTTGTATTTACCTTTTCCTGCTTTGGCGTAGATGACATAGCCTTTGGCGGATTTTTTCTTTTTCCATGTTAGTTTTACGCTTCTTGTGCTTTTTACTGTTTTTGTGACTGGTTTTACTGTGATTATATCTGATTTTTTTGTATCTTCAACTTTTTTGCCTACTGACATAATATATTTAGAATCATTTGCAAAATAAATTGTACCATCTTCATCAACCACTACATCACTCATACATCCTGTATTCTTTATGTCCCCAGTTGGTTCATAAACTGTTTCCAATGTTGCTGATGTTGCATCTTTTGAATCTTCAATTGCATAAATTCCACCTGGTTCATCATTAATTGTGAAATATACACGTACAGAATTTTCCCCCGTTTTTACAATTGTTGGTTCACACTGAGAATAATTAGATAATTCTACTGTATAATTTACTTTATACTTATCAGAACTTACATCTGCAACTGCCATATATCCTTTATCTTGAAATGCTTTTCCTTTTGATCCAGATACATAAACTTTTCCATTATATACTTCTGGTGTAGTTGCGGAATATCCTGTTTCATATAATCTGACTTTTTTCTCATCTTTTAATTTTCCATCAGCTGATACTTTGATACCATACAGATCATTTGTTCCTGCTACAAAATAAATTGTTCCTGTCATTTCATCGTAAGTGATATTACCAGAAAAAGCTTCTCCGATATCCTTTGTATCTGTAACTTTATCATTTGTTGTATCAATCATTGTTAAAGTTCCTGCTGTATCAGAAATAACAATGTATTTTCCAAGAACTACGCCTTTTTTCGAATAAAATTTTCCTGTTTTGGATTCTACTACTTTTTTCATTGTTTTTTCTTCATCAGGTTTTGTTTTATCATCATCTGATGTCGTTACAACATAATAAGAAAATGGCGCACCATTATCATACCAATCTGTTGTCTTCGCTGTTGTCCCAAAATATAATTTTCCATTTGTAAATACGAAATCAGCGTTAATCGCATTCTTATTTTCATCTGTAATCCATAAAGATTCTAATGTGTTCTCATCAAATGCCTGTACACGACCATTGTCGTATCCTACATAAACCTTACCATCTCCATATCCAATACTGCTGACATATCCCTGAATATAAGATTCATCACAATATTTCTGTTCTTTTAAAATTGTTCCATCTTTCTTATCAATTTTCATGATACGATGTTTTGCATCATCTGCTACATAAAGGTAGTTTCCAACCAACTTGATCTTAGATACTGTGTTATTTGCATATGTTTTCTCATCAAATGGTTCTCCAACTTTCTTTGCCCACTTAAGCACCGCCTCACTACTACTCTTCGCTGGCTGCACATCTGTCACTGCTGCTTTTGCACTAACCCCTGATGTCATCAGCACGACAACAGACAATGCTACTGCCGCTACACGTTTCATCGTTCTCATAAATTCCTCCTTGTTATGTCTCATTGATTGATTAGTTTCCTGACTTCTTCATCTTTGAAGAAACCATATTTATATTTAACCCTGTTTAATTTCTTCACAAAAACAGGTGTTAAAATCCATAAAAATATCACATTCGATACGCAGTATTCAATCGTCACTGGAACCGAAGTTCCTAATACCGCCACATACCGCATCCACTGAAATCCATCTCCTGCTGCCAGAAGTGTCCAGATATCCATGACAAAAGAATATGAAATTCCTGAAAGAATCCCAAAAATCGTTAACAGTATCTTACTGTTTTCCAACCATTTTCTCTGATTTAAAGTTCCTGCGATCCATCCGATCGTTCCCCATGCAAGCATCTGAAATGGAGTCCATGGTCCTTGTCCAAAAAAGAAGTTTGATACCACAGCACTTAAAGATCCACACAAAAAGCCGGATTCTCTTCCAAATGCCATACCACAGATGATCACCATTGCACTAACTGGTTTAAATCCTGGTGAAAATGCAAATAACATTCTGGATGCAACCGTTATCGCGATCATCACCGCAAGTACGACACTTTCTCTTGTCTGTGGTTTCTTCTTTTCATATTTAAAATAATATGGAATACATGATATACACACTATAAAAATGATCACCGCATTCAACATACGTTTACCACCTCCTGTGGCAGGACGATCACTTTCTCAAAATCTCTCGTAATCTTTGCACACTCTGTCGTATAGAAATAATTTCGTGCAAAAAACTTGGATGGCTCATCAATTCCTTCAATTTTTCCATCAAACATCATTCCAACACGGTCAGCATACTCAGCACAAAATTCCAAATCATGCGATACAATAAATATCGTTTTCCCCTGATCTGTAAGTTTGCGTAAAAGTTCCCCAAACTTCCTGCTGTGTTCCCGATCAATTCCTTTGGTCGGCTCATCTAGCAACAAAATTTCTGGATCTGCAAGTAATACTTTGATCAACGCCGCCATCTGCTGCTGTCCTCCACTTAGATCATATGGATGTGAGTTCTTTTCTCTCATAAGATCCGACATTTCCAGTAATTTATCAATTTTTACTTCTTTTGCTTTTCCCATCTCCAAAAGGTCTTCAAACAACTGCTCTTTTACAAACAATAGTGTTGGATCTTGCGGCATATAGACGATTTTTTTCTTGCATTTTAATTTCCCATCAAATTTCATCTGCTTTGCCATACAGGAAAGAAGCGTTGATTTTCCACTTCCATTTGCTCCGACAGCCGCAAATATTTCACCTTCTTTAACTTCGACTGACAGATTCGAAAGAACATCTTTTCCTTTCTCATACCCTGCATATAAATGTGAAATTGAAAGAACTGTTTTCCCTTCAGAATGTGTTTTCTTTATCAAATGATATTCTTTTTTCCTGATCTGTTCTCTCACCTCTTCCATCGAAAAGGTCGGTTCTATCTGAAATTTCTCTTCCAACCGAAGAATCTGTGGCAGAGACTGTTCCAATGGATGATGTATTTTTTGAAGATGTCTTGCAACCTCTTTCGGATTTCCATGTTCAATAACTTTTCCATCATCTAAGATCACACATTCATCTGACATTTCCATCACATCTTCCAAGTTATGCGATGTCAAAATAATCGTTAAACCAAATTCTTTATGTAATTTCTGAAGCATCACAAGAAAATCTTTCCTTGCCGCTGGATCTAACTGTGCAGTCGGCTCATCTAAGATCAATACTTTTGGATGCATTGCCATAACTGCTGCCAGATTTACCAATTGTTTTTGTCCGCCAGATAACTTGTCTGTATCTTCATGGTATATTTTCTGCAGATTAAAATAATTGATGATTTCGGCTACTGTACGCTTCATCTGTTCATACGGCATTCCGAGATTCTCAAGTCCAAATGCGATCTCATGCCATACGGTATCCATTACCATCTGTGCGGATGGATTCTGGAATAAATACCCAACTTCTTTTACAGAACGCAAATCTTCCAACTGCTCTATTTCATGACCATCATATAAAACTTTTCCAACTCTTTTACCTTTTGGCAGCAATTCTTTTTTTAGATGTCTTAACAGTGTTGTCTTTCCACTGCCGCTTAGCCCTGCGATCAGAGTGATCTTTCCTTTTTTTATTTTTAATGATACTTGCTTTAGAGAATTCCTGTCTGATAGCATATATCGAAATGTTAAATTATTAATTTCGTACATCAAAATTCCCCTTCCACATGCATGGTAATAAAAACTGAACTGTCATCACAAGCATCCACAACAGATCTCTCATCTGAAATACTGGCATAATGATCATCGGATAAAAGAAAAATCTGGAATAATAGTGGATGTATGCCCAGAGATTTAATATCGTCAAAATCACAATCTCCACGATATGAATCCAGTCTTTTCTCTCCCATGTAAATAAATGAAAATGTGTTCTTTTTTTTACTCCGTAGCCTCGTGCATTCATTGAATCCAACTGATCCATCGAAGACTCAAATGCCCATGTCATTTCCATTGACATGGTATGCATAACTCTCTGCACCGCACGTTCTGATTTTAAAGATTTTCGTGTCTTTAAAATCTTCTTTGCATGGTTTTGATATCTTGGGATCAATCCAAATGCCATTGAGGTTATGACTCCAAGTTTTGGGAAGAATCTGCCTGATAAATAGATCCACTGCTCTTTCTTTATATATTGGTTAAAGATTGAAAAGATCAGTAAGAGATTTACTAATACACATCCGTAATGAATTCCATAAAGCAATGCTTCTTTCGTGATCCTTACGTGTGTGTCTGCATATAGGATCGTTCTTCCTCTTTGTACAAATAATGGATTCGTTACAGCCACGATCACGATCAAAACAATAAACGGAAAAAACTTTTTCAAACTCTGATTATGATAAAAGTACAACAAACATAAACAGATCATCTGCACCCCTGTCATCCATGGATGCCTGCTAAATGAAACCATCAAAAACAATCCTGCAAAATAAGTAAATACAACGAACGGATGGGCTCTTTTTAATGCCTTGATCATCTACAGATCCCCTCTGACACAGGTATACAGCCATTCCACTTTATCCCCATCATGAAGCTTACATTTCCCTGCCATATAGTTTGGAAACTTACCATTGACACGGTACATCCATCCACTGTTTTTTCCACAATCAAATTCGTACAAACCGTCAATTCCTGCTACATATCCTTTAGAAACATCAATATCTACTCCTGTTCTTTTGAGAACATCCATCACAGTATCGCCTTCTTCAAACTCCATCTTCTTCTCATAAATTTTCCCGCCAGATGGAACCTGATAATTAGATTGCAATGCACTTTTATTAGAGAGAACTGTTTTACAGCTGATCAGAAATTCACAAGATTGTTCTTGCTTTGCTTCTGTTGTCTGATTTTCTGCCGTCTGTACTGTTGATTCATTTTTACTGGCTGTTGTTGTTTCTTTTGTATTCTTTGTCTTTGTTGTCTTTTCTTTTGTAGTTTTCTTTTTAGCTGTTGTTGTTGCGCTTATCTTTTTCTTTTTTGATGTACTGCTTTTTGTCTTTTTGCTGTTTTTCTTACTCTTCTGTGATTTCTTTTTATCTTTTTTCTTTTCGTTCTTCTTCCCTTTTTTACTTGTTATCTTTGCTGCTTCTGTCTGCGTTGCCTTCTCTTTTTCTGCCGTTGTTATCTGTGCCTGATCTTTTGTATCTTTCTTCTGTGTATTTGAACAGGCTGTCATCGATACTGCCATCAATGCAGAAATCAGCCATACCATATATTTTTTCATAAAAAATAGATCCTCCCATGTATACAGCATAAAAGGATCTACTCTGGCATATTTACATAACAAAAAGACATGCATTCTTATTCATTTCTAAAAAGACTACATTTTATCATCTTATCTTTTGTCATTCTGGCACCATGAGGACGACTTCGTCTCTCGCAAAGTATATCCTTAGATCATGGCAAGTATTCCGGCTTAAGATCATCGTCTTGGCACCTTCCCAGTTTCCCAGTGGTATATTACCTTGACTCCCTATCACGGCGGCGGGACCGCTCAGGATTTGCACCTGATTCCAATTTAAAATCTGTATGTACAGATTACCATGAAATTATGCGTTTGTTTTTCTTTTTTTCGTCTTTTTATTATGTAATATTTGTTATTTAGTTGTCAAGATTTTCGAGTGTTTTTATAGGATTTCTCCGTTTGTTTTGATGATTTTTTGATATTTCACAATTTCATCTGTTTCCCTGTTGGATCAATACGGTAGTTGCTCCGATAAATCAATCTGGAAACCGACACGAATTCATATCCTTTTGCTTTGATATTTCTTATGATCTGTTTTAATGCTTGCTTTGTGCATTTTGTTCCAGTATGCATTAAGATAATGCTTCCAGGTGATAAATTTTTGTGTCCACAAACTTTCTCGATCAGCTGCTCCTTTGTTGGTTCCTGCCAGTCTAAGCTATCCACGTTCCATTGAATGATATAATAATTCATTTTTCTTGCATTCCGTACGACAGATTCGTTGTAATCTCCGTATGGTGCCCGGAAAAGATCTATTTTGATACCTAATAATCCTTGAATCTTCTGTGTCACTCCTTGAATTTCTTCCTGCTGCTGTTTGTCTGTTAATTTTGTCATGTATTTATGATGATCTCCATGACTTGCAATATCATGTCCTTCCTCATAGATTGTTTTGATATCAGATGGATATTTACTGATCCAGTCTCCACAGAAGAAAAAAGTTGCTTTTACATTTTCCTGTTTTAATATCCTGAGAATCTGTTGGATATCTTCATTTCCCCATGCAGTATCAAAGGTTAGTGCTATCTGTTTTTTCTGCGTATCTACACAATAGATCGGAAGTTCTTCCTCTTGTGTTTCACTCCAGACATAGATGTTATTTTGTATAAATTCTCTGGCGGACTGGATACTGTCACTGCTTGTAAACTGGGCTACTGTTAAGATCAGCAAGATCAAGATCGTGGTCTTTCGAAGCATTTTTCTGCTCCCTTTGTTTTTATCATTTTATGAATTCATGTATAAAAAAAGAATCCTGCTTTGCAAGATTCTTTTTCTTATCTCAATTGATATTCTCTATTTTACCTGCCCCTTCTGGATGATGGATACAATATTCAAATCTTTATCTAAAACTACTGCATTGGCATATTTTCCTTCTTCAAGACTTCCATATTTATCATCAATTCCAATGGATTTTGCTGGATTTAGTGTTGCACAACGTACTGCACTTTCCAGTGGAATCTGCATTTGTTTGACTGCTGTTCTCATGCAATCCATTAAGTTTGTTGCAGAACCTGCGATGGCTCCTCCTTCGGTCAATGTTGCAAGGTTTCCTACTACAGTCACTGGTTGTCCGCCTAATTCATACTGTCCATCTTCCATACCTGTTGCCATCATACTATCACTGATCAGTACGATCCTCTTATCTGTAAACATTTCAAACGTTGCTCTGACACAGGATGGGTGAATATGAACTCCATCGCAGATCAGTTCTACATAACAATCGCTGTCTCTTGCTGCTCCAATAACCCCCGGTTCTCTATGATTTAACGGTGGCATAGCATTATATAAATGTGTGATATGATCAGCACCTCTTCTGATTGCTTCACTTGCTGTATCATAATCAGCCATCGTATGTGCAATTGATACATGCACTTCATCTTTCACTTGATCGATAAAATCCATAGCTCCTTCAGTCTCTGGAGCAAGATCTACTAATTTGATCAATCCACCGGCTGCTTCCTGCAGTTTATGGAATAATTCAATATCCGCCAGCTTGATGTCCTCTTCTTTCTGGGCACCTTTTTTCTCTTTGTTTATAAAAGGTCCTTCCATATTGATCCCGACAAGATCTGCACCTTTTCCATTCTTATGTTCTTTTGCTGCCTTCATTGCCTGAAATAGTTCTTCTTCTGGAATCGTCATTGTCGCAGGACAGATTGCCAATACTCCATTGGCTGCTTCATAATCAGCCAGTGCCTGAATGGATTCTTCGGTTCCATCGCACATATCATGTCTGACACATCCATGAAAATGAATATCAACAAGTCCTGGTATCACATAGCATCCTTCAGCTTCTACTTCTTTGTTGTCCGTTGTTTCTTTCGCTACGTATTCTCCTTCTACATAGAGATCTTTTTTCTCAAATTTTCCTTCTGGTGTGAATACCAGTCCATTTTTTATGATCATTATATTACCTCGATTTCCGTTACCCATTTGTATTGTTCTTTCTGATTCTATTTTAGCAGTCTGATACTATACAATCAAATAAAACAGGGCTTTTTTACCCTGTTTTACTGAAACTGATTCTTCCTTCACGGTATATTTTTGTTTGATCATATTTTTGAATGTACTTTCAAGTTAATGATTATCTTTTGCAAGGCCATTCTGTTACTGTCAATTGTCTATCTTTTATTCACCTTTTCTTATTCTATTTCTTCCACTTTGCATCTATGCTGTTTTGTTTCCTTATCGTAATTGATTCCAACTGCCAGAATTCTTCCTGTAAACTGCTGTTTTTCCGCCAGTTTTCCCTTAAATCTTAGCGCATATTGTTTCTCTTTAATCTGACTGATTGCATATTCTGGTGTTTTATCTACCTTTAATTCCAAAATCACCCCATCTGCTGCCCTGTCATATGGATAAAAAATAAAATCCACAAAACCTTTTCCAGCTTTATCTTCTCTTTCAATGCGATACTGATCTCTTGCTGATAAGTAGGCAAGATTCACAATTGCTGATAACTCTGTTTCATGATTATACGATAAAATCGGTGTTTCTGTGTCGTGAACATACGATAAGATTTTTTCCATTGTTTTAGTATCATTGGCTAATGTTGCCTGTAACATCTTATCTGATTCTTTTGCTAAACGATAAATATAGCCTAAAGATTCTTCTTTTTGCAGCATCTCATCAAACTTTTCCATTAATTCTTTGTTAGGAATTCTTACTTTTCCATTCTCATAACTCAAGAATCCATATACAACCATTGCTGAAAAAATTTCATTCTTTGTCGATAAATTCATTGATGCTGCAGCATATTCCCGAACTTTCGCCTGCACTGCTTCTCCTGCTACCATCAATGCAAGATCTGCTTTTACGTCCGCTACATTGTTCTTGATATAGTAAAAAATCTCATCATACGGACCTGAACTTGTCCAGTAATTTCCAATATTATTATTGGAAAGAGCTGTTACCACAGACCTCGGATTGTACATTCTCTCCCCTGCTTTTGTTGCATATCCATCGTACCATAAACGTAATTGTTCTCTTGTAATTGCAGGTATTTCACATATTTTTGAATATTTTACAAAAAGATCATCTACCTCTGATTCTGTAAATCCAAAATACTCATTAAATTTTTCTTCAGATGCCATCGTATATTCCAAAAACATATTTAATTCAGAGCCACTAGAATATTTAGCAATCGGTAAAATTCCTGTCATATAAGACAATTCAACATATCCATGATCTTTTAACAGATTGCTTAAAAATGAAATGTATTTTTGTTGATCTTCTCTTGTGATAAATGCTTTATGAAATACACAATCCCACTCATCCATGACAAAAATAAACTTTTGTCCATCATACATATCAAAGATACAATCTAATATATCCCACAATGCATCCTCTTCCTCATAATCTGCATCTGGATACTCACGTATTAAATCTTTCTTTAAGCGATTGAGGATTCTACTGATGTACTGGTCATAACTGTCACAATCTTCTGGCATTTTACTGAAATCAATATAGATCACATCATGCTTATTTCTGTGTTTTTCATATTCTGGACTTTTTGAGATTTTTAATTGATCAAATATTTCTTTCGTATCTTCATCTTTTTCAAAAAAAGCCCCTATCATATTTGCCATCACTGTCTTTCCAAAACGCCTTGGCCTTGTAATACAGATATGGGAATTTCCTGACTCAATAAACGGAAACAGTTCTGATAAGATTAATGTTTTATCTACAAAATATGGTCTTTGCATTTCACTTTTGTATAACGATACTTTTGATTTGTTATTTAAATAAAAATCCCATCTTCTAACTCCTTCCTGTCATTTTGTAAAACTATCTTCATTATACAAAAGATTTCTATATTATCAACGCAAAACGAGCCGGCATATCGCCGGCCCGTTTTCGGAGAAAACTATGAATAACAATAAAGACTTATTTACATAATTTTTCCATCTCATCTGCAACAAACTGAACTTTTGGTCCAATGATAACCTGAATGTTACCTTTTCCTGGACGAATGATTCCTGCTGCTCCTGAGGATTTAATCTTCGCTTCATCTATTTTATTATCGTCATTGATTTCCAGACGAAGTCTTGTAATGCAGTTATCAATACTCTTAACATTGGCACTTCCACCTAATCCTTCAAGGATGACTGCTGCCATTGCTGTAAAATCATCATTGGCTAATGTAATATTCTCTTCATCAAGATCGTCATCTTCACGACCTGGTGTTTTCAGATCAAATTTCGTGATCGCAATACGGAATACTACATAGAATACGATGAATGCTGCGATTCCTAAAGGAATGATCATCCATGTCTTCTGTGCTGCTGGTAAGGAAGATGAGAATACAAGGTCAGTTGCTCCTGCTGAGAAACTAAATCCTGCTCTGAATCCTACCAGTGTTGTGATCGTTGTAAAGATTCCGTATAATACAGCATAGATTACATATAAACCTGGTGCTAAGAACATAAATCCAAATTCAAATGGTTCTGTTACACCACAGACAAATGCACAAAGAGCTGCGGATCCTACTAAACCGATGGCAATCTTTTTCTTGTTACTCTTTGCTGTCTGGATCATTGCTAATGCTGCTCCTGGAATACCGAACATCATACATGGGAAGAATCCTGACATGTACATTCCAAGACTCCATGATACATTCTTAGATGTTTCTCCTGCCCAGAAATGAGTTAAATCTCCAAGTCCGATCGTGTCAAACCAGAATACATTGTTCAATGCATGATGTAATCCTGTTGGGATCAACAGACGGTTTAAGAATGCATAAATACCAGCTCCAACAGCCCCCATCTTGGCAATAGACTGACCAACTGTGATCAATGCTGTAAATACAACAGGCCATACAAACAGTAATACAACTGATACAATGATAGATACAACACCAGCGATAATTGCTACGCAACGTTTACCACTAAAGAATGATAACCAATCTGGTAATTTAGTATCTTTGAATTTGTTATAACACATAGATCCGATCACACCGGCTAAGATACCAATAAATGGATTGGAAATCTTATCAAATGCAAGTGTTGCATCTGCATTCTTTGCAATAGATGGCATAATAGTTGTTACTACTGCTGTAGATAACAGATTTGTGATCATCAACCATGATGCTAAAGCTGCCAGACCACCCGTTCCATCATGTTTGTCTGCCATACCAACACCGACACCGATAACAAACAGTAATGCCATGTTGTCGATCAATGCTCCCCCTGCCTTTACAAGGAAGAATCCGATCTGGTTTCCAATACCTGTGATATCACCACCCTGCATGGTTGCAGGACACAGTGCATATCCGATTCCCATTAAAATACCACAGATTGGCAAGCATGCTACTGGAAGCATTAACGCTTTTCCTAATTTTTGTAAAAATTTCATATAATTCGTCCCCTTTCATTTTTACTTTAAGTTTTTCATGTTCTTTTCCTTCTCTTTTAGTTACTCATCTTTGTTATCTTTTTGTTAACTGTATCACCTCTTCCCCTGCTTTTACTTGTTGTCCTGTCAAACACTTCGTGATCTTATAATCACCTAAGTTCGTTATTACGATCGGCGTTGTGACGTCATACCCCGCCTTTGTAATCTCTTCAAGATCAAATTCCAACAAAACGTCTCCTGCCTTTACCTGATCTCCAATTTCTTTATATGTCTGATAGTACTTTCCATTTAATTCCACAGTATCAAGTCCTGCATGAACGATCAACTCTAGTCCGTCTTCTCCCTGAATACAGACTGCATGTTTTGTATCCATTACCGTGGCGATCGTTCCATCAATCGGAGAAACGACTGTTCCATTGGATGGAACAATTGCGATTCCTGGTCCTAATAATTCCTGAGCGAATGTCTGATCATTGACTTCGTCCATTGGGATTGTTCTCCCATCTTCTACTGCTTTTAATGAAATTGTCTTTGCGTTCTTCTCAAACATCTTCTTTAATGAATCAAACATCTTCTTCTCCTTTTTCTATACTGCTTTTTCTGATTCTCTCGATATGCATCGTTAAATATGCAACTTCTGCTGATGTCATATCTTTTTTGTATCTTTCTTTAATAAAAGTCTTAATATATCCTGCACACTGATATTCTTCCGGACAGATCTTCTGGATCATCTCCTGTACATCATTGTTCATATCATCCATTCGTTCTGACGCAAATAACTTTCTGGATAAAAACTTCAAATGTGTGATAAACCGTTCATAACTCAATGACTTGGTATCAATCTCCAAATGAAAGTAGTTCTTTACCTGTTTCATAACATCTTCTAAAAATTCAGTGATCTTTAAAGTATCTTTGACTCTTGTATCAAATTCTGCACTCACGATATGTAAAGCAATGGATGCCGCATCATCTAATGGAAGTGATATATTCAATCGCTGTTTGATCATTCCTAACGCGTATTCTCCAAGTGCAAATTCTTTCTCATAAAATAATCTTACTTCCCTAAGCATCGGGTTTGGAAAATTCATATGATCTTCATATCGCTGAATCGCAAAATGAATATGATCTGTTAATGTCACATAAATATTCTCGTTTAATTCTGTTCCTAAACTTTGCTTTGCATGTTCTATGATCGCTGTTGAAATCTCAAATTGTTCCATCGGAAGATCTTGTAAGATCTCTTTTAATTTCCGGATCATCTTCGGATCTTCTAATCGAAAGATCTTCTGAATCTTCTTCTCATCAACTGCTTTTCCTTCCTTCCCCTGAAATCCAATTCCTGTTCCAACAACAATGATCTCCTGTCCATCTTCATCAATGCTGCTTACTACGTTGTTGTTCATTACCTTATCTATTTTCATAATCTTCTCTCCATGATCATTGGAAGCTTTTCTTCTAGTATATATATTATATGTTTTATTTTAAAATAAAAAGAAAACCACATTTTATAAACATGAAAATCAACGCTTTCACACTTATAAAATCCGGTTTTGCCTGCATTACCAGTGACAATCCTCAATATTCATATCATTTAAGTCACTTTATTTTCTTAACTTGTTTTTATCTTATCAGCATTTTGCACAAAAGTCAAGCCTTTTCCGTTTTCTTTTTATATTTTTTTACAATAGATATTGCGATACTTTTTTACTGCCGGTGCGTGCCACTCTTACAATCTCTATTGGCTGCGCACCTTGCAGTATGTGTGTTTTTCTTGTTAAATTAAGATCATTCCTTAATAACAAGTGTATCATAGCCTTTTTTCTTCAATTCATTTTCCAATCTTACCGCTTCATCAAGCGTATTATATTCCCCGATCTGAACTGCATAATAAGGATCCTTATAAACGATATTTCCCTCGTATCCATCTGCAACCGCACGATTCAGAGCATACTGTGCATTAGAAAAATTACGGTATAAACCAATCTGGACACGATAGATTCCCTTCAGAACTTCATTTTCATCTCCGATCGTTTCCATAATTCCATCTGCGATCGCTTGTGCGATCTCTTGAAATTTCTCGTCAAATCTTTCGTTGTCCTGATCTGAATTTAAAAAAACCTGCTTCGATCAAGATCGCAGGAATCTTTGTTCTTCTTAATACAGTAAGATTCGGACGCTCCTTAACTCCAATATTACGAAATCCTACTTGTTCTAAGTTCGCATTTACATTTCTTGCCATCTCTGCTTTGATCCCATGATCATCAAATACCAGCGTTTCAACGCCTTGATATTCATTCGTATTTGGACTTGCATTTCTATGAAGTGAGATAAAATAATCAGCTCCACTTTCATTCCCAAGTCTTGCTTTTTCAGATGGTGACTGGTAGATATCACTTTGTCTTGTGTAGGATACTGGAACGCCATTTTGCTCTAAAATCTGACCGACTGCAAGTGTCAGTCTTAGATTATCGTCTTTTTCCTTTCTTCCATCATACTGGGCTCCATTATCGTAACCGCCGTGGCCAGCATCTAAAATTACTCCTGCCATATTATTTTCCCTGTATTTCTTTCTTCTATCAGACTATTCATTTCTCCATGTTTTGTGTTATATTGGTAGTAGATAACCTGATGATAAAGAGTTTTATTGAAAATATGACCTGTTACTTAACAAAAAGATTTAGGGGCATTATTACAAATTTAATAATACCCCACCTACCATGTATCAATATTTATTATCTTCGTTTTCTATTCTACTATATTATGGTTCTTTTTTCAATAACTATTTTAATTTAAAACACTTATTTTTTTAAAATCAAAATAGTTGTTGAAAATATAAATACATTCATATAAAATAAACTCAAGGAGTTGATGATTTATGAAATACAAAAAACTAACACCATCACAATTAAATATCATGAAAACATTATGGGACAAAAAGAGCCTATGATCGCTTCTGATTTTGTTCAGCTTGATCCTTCACTGAATCTGAATTCTGTTCAATCTGCATTGCGTTCTTTACTTAAGAAAAACTATATTGAAGTTTCCGACATTGTATATAGTGGTAAGGTTTTAACCAGACGTTATATTCCTCTTGTTTCCTCTGAAGATTATGCTTCTGAGAATATCAACGGAGTACTGAAAGATCTTTTATCTTCTAATATACTTCTTCAATATGTGGAGTCTGAAAATGATATCAAAGTGATTGAACATTTACAGGAGAAATTAGAGGAACGTAAGAAAGTTCTAGAAAGGAAGTCTTGATATGACACCTGCGAATTATGGTTCTGTATTTAGCTGTTGTCTTTTTGGCAGTCTAATGATGCTTTATCTTTATGTATTCTGCAGAAGCAAACGATTTATCTTAAGAAATGGAACCTTTGTAATTTATCTTGCTGTCGGAATTGTCATGATCCGTATGCTTTTGCCTTGGAATTTTCATTTTGCAATGAATGTTGAATCCCATAAAATTCTTCCTTTTCTTTTTGATTTTTTAAGAGTGAAGATTTTATCTGTGGAATTTCTGACAATCCTTGTGATCATTTTTTGCTTTGGCAGTTGTTTAAGACTTGCTTTATATTTCTATAAACTTGTTCGCTATCGTCATTTACTTCATCAATTAGAACCTCTCAATGACGTAAGAATATCAAGAATCTTTTCTGATATTTTGGAAGAATATCATTGCACAAAGCAGATTTTAATCTATCAGACGCCTGGCCTTTCCAGTCCTGCAATTTCTGGTCTGATCCATCCAGTGATTCTTCTTCCTGACAGAGAATACAGTGATCAGGATCTGCGCTTTATTTTTATGCATGAACTCAATCATTATCTGCACCATGACTTATGGAAGAGTTTTTTCTGGGAACTCGTTGTATGTATCTACTGGTGGAATCCTCTTTCTTATATGATTCGCCGCCTGATCAAAGATACTGCGGAATATGCAAATGATATCCGACTTACCAAAGACAGAGATGAACTTACAAGAACAAATTATATGTTAAGTCTTCTCAATACTTCCAAACAGACTCATACGTTCCACACCCTTCCAACACTGCATTTTCAGGAAGGTACGATTTTAAACATTGAGAAAAGATGCGATCTTATCAGTGATAGTCCAAAGATTCGCAGAAATTTATTTTCACAATTTATACATATTGGATCTATTTCTTTATTGTTCGCCCTTTCGCTGTGCTTTATCTTTCAGCCAAGTTCACCAACTCCAAACTATGACAATGATGGCACTGTTATTTTTCATAAACCTGACAGCAGTAAT
>ENA-OQHL01000510-OQHL01000510.1-human-gut-metagenome-genome-assembly--contig:-NODE-510-length-26667-cov-3.173022_pt1 | contig 26667 bp, 30 predicted proteins | sample MGYA00242565_ERZ504723 | MGnify/ENA primary metagenome ERZ504723 (study PRJEB26092, sample SAMD00036211) | human gut metagenome | host: Homo sapiens | study: EMG produced TPA metagenomics assembly of... | reverse complement strand
GACCATTGGGTGTGACAAAATGGGTATGGCTAAGTCCCAGTTCTCTTGCTTTCTGGTTCATCTCATCCGCAAACTGCTCCACGCTTCCAGCCAGATGTTCTGCCAGCATCACCGCTGTATCGTTATGTGATTCCAGCATCAGAGAATATAAAAGATCCTTAAGCTTAAATTTCTGTCCTTCCACTGTCCCCAGTCGGACTCTGGGCTGGGCTGCCGCATTGGCACTGACTGACACACTCTCATCCGGGTCTGCACGTTCCAATGCAAGAATGCAGGTCATGATCTTGGTTGTACTCGCCATAGGACGCTCTGTTTCGGCATTTTTTGCAAACAAAATACGCCTGCTGTCTGCATCCATCAAAACTGCCGACCGGGCGTATAACTGTCCTGGAGTATTCTCCCCGTATGCGATTTTTGTCTGTTCTTCCTCCGCATATACACACGAAACCGGAAACAGACCATTTACTGCAATCAGAAGACAAAAGCCCAGGATCAGCCCGACCCGATATGTTCGTCCTCTTTCCCTTCTTTTCTCATGCATTGCTTTTTTATTCTCCAGACATTCTTTGCTATATCCTATGTCCGAAGATTTTTAATCAGAACTACAGGTTTAACTTTAACTGTACCTCATCCTCTGCTTCTTCTTTAAAATGTGCTACCTGCTCCGGATTCGGCGCAGGAAGTTCATCCAGAGAATGTACACTGAATCTGCGCAGAAACTCTTCTGTGGTTCCAAATAAAAGCGGTTTTCCCGGCGCATCCATACGCCCCACTTCCTCAACCAGATCATATTCTACCAGCTTGCTGACTGCATGATCCGATTTGACGCCACGGATTTTTTCGATTTCCAGTTTTGTAACCGGCTGCTTGTAGGCGATGATCGAAAGCGTTTCCAAAAGTACATCCGTAAGAACCTGTTTTTTCGGCTGCTTTGCTACCCGGATCAAATATTCATACATCTCTTTTTTTCGTGCACATCTGAAACGAAGCTTCCAGTTCGATGATCCGGATTCCCCGATCTTCTTTCTCATACCGGTCCATCATCTGGCGGATTATTTTTTTTTGTCGTTTCTTCGTCATGTCCGATCGCCTGTGCAAGTTTTTTCAGCTCCACAGAGCCTTCCCATTGCAAACAAAATTGCTTCTATGGCTGCCTGCAGTTTTTTTTGCTCCATTCTTTCTCTTTCCTTTCCTGTTTCTCCTGACATGCTCTTATGCTCTGTTATATCTGGGAATCCGATCAGGATCTCCCCGCAGATTTCTTCCTGATAAACACGGATCATGCCCGTCTTCATCAACTCCAGCACTGCCAGAAATGTCACCACAATATGCATCTTGCTCCTCTGTTTTTCAAGAAGCATACGAAAACTGAATTTTTATGTGTACCTTGGCATAAGTCTCCACATACAAAAGCTTGTCCGGAAGCGTACTTCTTCTTTCTCGATCTTACCGAACTTACTCCGCACCGGATCGATCTTCTCTTCCTGCCTGCGCATCACTTCCCGGAAAATCTTCCTCAGCTGTACCAGCGTCACATCCCCTAAAAGCTGATCCAGATCTACCGCAGGAACATAACTTTTCACCTCTTTGGGAATATCTGCCTCCCGGTAAAAATACTGGTCTGCATCTACCTGACGATCCCGCAGCTCGTAGGACATATATTTGTACATTTTATACTGTAAAAGCTGTTCTACCAGCTCTGCTCTCGGATCTTCCTCTTCTCCCTCTTCATTGATCTCTTTCGGGAGCAGCATCCGGCATTTGATATCCAGAAGTGTTGCCGCCATCACGAGAAATTCACTCATGACGTTTAAATCTTCCCGCTCCATCTGCCGGATATATTCCATATACTGGCTGGTGATCTCTACGATCGGAATGTCATAGATATCAATCTTATTTTTCTCGATCAAATGTAACAGCAGATCCAACGGACCTTCAAAAACCTGCAATTTTACCGGTATCCCCATCTGTTTTATTTCTCCCATCTACCGTCTGTTTTTTCGCACTGTGTTTCATTATACGGGAAATCCTTCAAATTCTCAACTGTCTTTTTCGCCCCGCAGATGAATCACGATCATCTCTGCCTCATTCAAAAAACGAAGATTGATCGTATGAGTGCCAAGCCCGCGGCTCACAATGATCGTCTGCTCTCCTTCTGTTGTCATCTCCCCGGAATATTTCGGAAACGGAATCGCCTGAGGCGTGATCAGACCTCCGATTCCCGGCAGACGGATAATCCCGCCGTGAAGATGCCCGGAAAGCACCAGATCTGCTCCCCATTTTTTATATGCGTCAAAATAAACCGGATTGTGCGCCAGAAGAATCTCATAATCCGCAGCTTCTTTTTCAATACATGCTGTCACATCCTGCTCTGTGACCCGGTATTTTTTGAATTTTGTATAAGTTGCAAGGGGCAGTTCCAGAGCCGAGATCCGGATCCGGCAGTCATCCTCCTTAAGCAGGACACTGCTATTTTCCAGAAAATGCACGCCACATTCTTCTAATTGCTTTTGATACTCCTGATAAACCTCCCCATAGACTTCCGGTTTTCTTTTCATCCGCTGCTCGTGATTTCCGCAGGCATAATACACCGGAGCGATCGCAGGAAGTTTTGAAACAAATTCCAGAGCCGGAGCAAAGGAACACCCTTTCTTCCCGACCAGCATGTCCCCGCCAATCAGAATCAGATCCGGCCTCGCTTTGCAGATCGCATCCAGCAAACGTTCATTTCCGGCTCCATATTCTTTATTGTGCAGATCGCTCAAAAACACAATCTTCTTTTCCTTTTTCAGCCCGTTCAGCCTGCGGGATACAACAACGTCCTCTGTCACCTTGAAATACTGCTGCTCCCGGTACGCTTCCAGCAGACAAAGAACTGCCGCCACTGTCAGAACAAAGACCACTAAGATCACTGCTTTCATGGCATTCTCCTTTTTGTCATTTTTTCTTCTTATCCTATCATTTTTTTAAATGCAGTTCAACATAAGGAAAGGTGCAGCATTTCGCTACACCCTGATTTTTTGCATCACTTTTTTCAGATAATCCAAAAATTCTGCTTTTTTACAGCTTTCTTTTGCCAGAATCTCCACTCTTCCGATTTCTTTTTCTCCCAGCTCATAGACAAGTTCGCCTACTTTCTGTCCCTTTTTCACCGGAGCTTTTACCGACTGCTTCATCTGTGCCTTCTTTGTCACCCCTGCCAGATTTGCTCCGCTTGTGTCCAGATAGCGGAACGTATCCGCATACTCACAGAGAATCTGATCTTTGACACCACCTTGCACTTCGACCGGCTTTAACTTCGGCGGATCATTGTCTTCGTATACCTGGCACTTTCCGAATCCATAATTCAGAAGCTTCGTCGCGTCCTGAAACCGCTGTTTCGAATTTTCTCCGCCCAGGATCACTGCGATCAGTTCCATCCCGTCTTTTTCAGCTGTGGCAGACACGCAGAATTTTGCTTCATCGGTGGAACCTGTCTTTAAACCTGTGGCATACGGATACTGCCGTACCAGTTTGTTCGTATTGGACAATCCAAATTCAGAAGTCCCCTTTTTTGTGGTATGGGTGATCGTATCCATCCAGATCATGCAGTAATCATGAATCTTCGGATATTTTTCGATCAATTCTCTGGACATCAGAGCAATATCTCTTGCCGTCGTCAAATGTCCCTCGGTATCCAGTCCGTTACAGTTTTGAAACGTTGTATTTTTCATGCCGAGCCCTGCCGCCCGTTCATTCATCATCTTTACAAAAGCCTCTTCACTGCCCGCTATGTACTCTGCCATGGCGGTACAGGCATCATTGGCACTGGCTACGGAAATACATTTTAACATCGTATCCACACTCTGCGTTTCTCCGGGCTCCAAAAACACCTGAGAACCTCCCATGGACGCTGCATATTCCGAGGTTGACACCTCATCTTCCAGCGCAATTTTTCCATCCTCCAGTGCATCAAAGATCAAAAGCATAGTCATGATCTTCGTGACACTGGCCGGCGCGCGTCTTGTATCTGCATCTTTTTCATACAACACAGCACCTGTAGACGCTTCCATCAAAACGGCACTTGGTGCCTGTACTTCCACCTCTGCCTCCTGCTGCCCTTCTGTTTTCTGAGCTGCATCCGGCTCTTCTGCCAGAGTCTGAATCCCGGGCACAACAGCCACAGAGAGACTCAGTACCGCGCTTAGTAACACTGCGAGAACACGTTTCATTTCGATTCTCCATTCCCTGATCTGGTCTGTTACTATTTATTATATCCACTTCGCTTTCTTATAATACCAGAAAAATGCCAGAGAACTTAAACTCCATGTCAGCGGATATACCCAGTACACCGCCTGAATGCTGTGAGTGAGCGGAATCATCACGGAAAGGAAAGACACCCGGATCACGCACCAGCACATCATCATAATGATCATGGACACCATCGTCTTCCCCGCACCGCGCAGAATTGCTGCAATGGAATGTGAAAATGCAAGCAGACAGTAAAATAACGCTGCTGTTCTGGCTTTTTCCACACCAAACCGAATGATCTCAGGAGAAGAGTCAAATGCCGCGATCAGCTGTGGTGCCAGAAGAAATACCACGACACCAATCAGTTCTGCCAATATAACTGCTGCGAGAATTCCAAATCGCGCCCCTTTTCTCGTGCGCTCCTCCTGCTTTGCACCCAGATTCTGTCCTACAAATGTCGTCAGTGCCATAGTAAAGCTGTTGATGGGCAGAAAACCGAACCCTTCCACCTTTGTGTAGGCCCCATAGCCCGCCATTGCCATCTCTCCGAATGCATTGATATTGGACTGCACGATTACGTTTGCAAACGCAATGATAGAGTTCTGCACTCCGGAAGGCAGTCCGATCTTGATGATCTGGACAAGGATTCCTTTGTCAAAACGGATTTTTCGAATCTTCAATCCATAGCTTTCCTTTGTCCGCAGCAGCTGCCAGAAACAAAGGAGTGCACTCACAATCTGAGAGATCACGGTTGCAACCGCCGCACCTCCCACTCCTGTATGAAATCCTGTGATAAACAACAGATCCAACACCAGATTGATCACAGACGATACGATCAGATAATACAAAGGATGTCTGCTGTCTCCCACAGCCTGCAGAATTCCCACCAGGACATTGTACATCACAAATCCTAAAGATCCCGCAAAATAAATCTGTAGATATGTCACCGATTCCCTCATTACACTTTCGGGCGTATCCATCCACCGCAGGATCTGCGGAGAAAGTGCCACTCCCACACCGGTCATCAAAACCCCTGCCACCAGACCAAATGCAACTGTGGTGTGTACCGCGCGCTGCAGATTTTTCTCATCTCCTGCACCAAAAAACCGGGCAACGATCACCCCCGCTCCCGCTGAGATTCCACTCAAAAATCCAATCAGCATAAAGATCAGACTTCCGGAGGAGCTGACTGCGGCCAGTGCACTGCTCCCCAGGAAATTTCCAACGATCAGAGAATCCACAGTGTTATATAATTGCTGAAATAAATTGCCCAGAAAATCGGCATCGCAAAAAAGTCATCTGTTTCCAGATCGAGCCGCTTGTCATAGGCGCTGCTGTCTTTGTCATAAAACTCCCCCTGTTGTTTCTTTCTTATCCTATCGCCTTTTATAAAATTACAAATAATTTTTCCAGTCCAAATTTGCCTTCATCCTGCAGCATCTGCTCCATCTTGCACTTGTTGAAATCTGAATGCTCCACTTCTCTTGCATACCGGCGTGCTGCCTCTGCAACATCCGAAAACTCCAGCGTTCCATTTTTCAAAAATACACCTTTTGCCAGCGCCCGGATCAAAATACAACCTGCCACTGCAAATTTTAGTTTCCCATATGCCTGTTCATCGTAGACTGCCCCGCAAAAGTAAGTAAATACAAAATAAACCATCAGCTGTTTCCATGATCTTCTCCGTAAACACAGATTCGAACTCTTTTCTTTGCTCTGCTGACAGCTCTGATTCCAACAACATATTTTTTGCTTCTTTGACATATCCCTTCCAGTCGTCTCTGAGCACTTCCAGATGATTCAGGATCACAAACAGATTGCCGCAAACCTCCTGCTGCGTTTTTTCCTCTGTATCCAGATTGTCCAGTTTTTCCTGAAACCAGGTCCAGACGCGTTCCTTCTCGTAACGCTTTAGAAGCCCATCAATCTCAAACAGGGCATTTTTGTCGATCCTCTCCTGCAGATCATGCGCCAGTGCCAGCACGATTGCCATTCTCAGCCGGACTGGATACTCCCGATTCTGAAGAATCTGAAAGATCAGAGTTCTCGCGTCTTCCAGTTTGGTAAACAAGAAGAAATCAAACTCCTCATAAGTTTCTTCCCGATCCGGATTTTCCGCCTCCAGAAAATGGACCGGCTCTTCGCAGCCCAGGATCAGGTTTGCTGCTTCCGGACAGGATAAAGACAGGGAAATCTCCCGCAGTCCTTCAAATTCTTCCACATGCCTCGGATACAGCCTGCAGGTCTTGCAGAACATCTCAGATCCGTTGCCTTCTATGTACAGATCACACAGATTTTCTTCATTGAGAAAGGCACAGCGCTTCTCATATTGGCGAAACGCGCCTTCCTCCCAGTCAATTTCATTGTGCAGGCGGCTGCCAAGCTGCCCTTTTGTCTGTCTGTATTTTTTCAGTGAAGCTGGATCGATCATAATCTGCCACCCTGCGCAGCAAGTATCCGGACAGTCCCCGCCGATACATGCAAACTTCTTATAGTAGTGCGGAATGATATACTGCATGTTGTACTCCTTTTTTATGTCACTATTTTTCAGTCGAGAAACACATACTGTTTCAATCGTTCAAACGCTTCTTTCACACGACTGTGCGGCAGCGCCAGATTCATCCGGATATGGCACGCTCCGTGGAACGGGCGTCCATCCTGCCAGATCACACCCACTTCCATGCCTGCCCTCTGCAGCTCTTCAATGGTCTGGTGATGCGCCGCGCACCAGTCTGTGCAGTCTAAAAAGAGCATGTACGTTCCCTGCGGTCTGGACACGGAAACACCCGGAAATTCTCGCCTGATAAACTCCATAGCATAGGAAATATTCGTATCCAGCACGGTGCGAAGCTCGTCCACCCACTCCATTCCTTCTTTCGAATATGCCGCGATCAGCGCATGCATGGACAACACATTCATAGAATTGTAATGGGTCATCTTCCCTTCCATACATACCCGGTCTCTCAAATACGAATTATAAATGATATGATACGAACCGATCAATCCTGCCAGATTAAATGTCTTGGACGGAGCGTAAAGCGCAATGGTTCTGTTTTTTGCATCCTCGGACACAGACTGTGTCGGAATATGCTGATATCCCGGAAGTGTCAGATCTGACCAGATTTCATCTGAAATCACATACACATCATGCTTCTGATAGATTTCCATCGCCTTTTCAATCTCCCAGCACTCCCAGACACGTCCGGTCGGGTTGTGAGGCGAACAAAAAACTGCCGCATGGATCTTGTTTTGCACAATTTTTTCTTCCATATCTTCATAATCAATCCGCCAGATTCCTTCTTCATCCAACACCAGCGGATTCTGAACGATATTCCATCCATTGTCCTCAATACAATGTGTAAATCCGATATACGTCGGAGACTGCAGCAAAACAGAATCCCCATTAGAACACAGTACTTTCAAAGCAGAAACCACACCGCCGAGCACACCGTTCTCATAGCCGATGCACTCTTTTGTCAGATCGTTCACGCCATTACGTGTCTTCTGCCAGTTGATGATCCCGTCATAATATGCCTCCGACGGATCAAAATAACCGTATGCCGGATGCTTTGTCCTCTGGATGATCGCCTCCGGAATTGCCGGAAGCGCCGGGAAATTCATATCCGCTACCCACATCGGGATCAGATCAAACCCTTCCCAAATTTTCGCACCTGCGAAAAAATCATTGCCTGTATTGTTTCCGGCAGGCGCATCTACTGCGATGGCATTCTTTCCCCGCCGGTCCATAATCGTTGTAAAATCATACTGCATGATATCAAACCTCTTTTCCTGAAATCCGGCTCCCCACAAAAAGGGAAGGATGTTCCAAACTGGAGGCATCCTTCCATCCGGGTGCAACGAATCTTATTGTTTCTTCTATTCTAGCAAGTCAACGTGAGAAAATCAACACCCCTCTTTCGGTCCGGCAATCACCGCTGTCTATCGACCTCTTCCAGTTCATACGGCTGAAACAGTTTGATTGTTCCGTATTCTCCGTCAAATCCCGGAATCCGCTCTACCTCGCCGTTTCGCAGACGCTCAATTCCCTCTGCGATCAGAAATCCGGACTTTTGCCTGATTTCCTCCAACGGCACAGTTCTCAGAATCTCAAATTCCGGTCCGATCATCCGCAGCATCTGCTCATATTCTTTTTGTACCTTCTTACTTCGGGAAGAAACACCCACGCATGCCGAGATGACTTCCGGAAGTGGAACCAGACTTTCAAATCCATTGGCGCCTTCTTTTACAAAACCTTCCGCCCTGTCCGCCAGCTGTTCAATCCGATGAGAGACACCAATAGTGATTTTTCTTCCACACACCGGACATTTCCCCTGATATGTTTCTGTCTCCATCGGTGTCAGACAAAGATTGCACTTCCGATGCCCATCCATATGGTATTTTCCTTCCTCCGGGAAAAATTCAATAGTGCCTGCCAGACCGTTGCCGTTTTGAATGGCACCTCTCAGACCTTCATAGGACCAGTCGATATCCAGAAGAGTGGCCTCTCTTCCCAGTTTTGCCGGAGAATGCGCATCGGAATTGGAAATCAGCTGAAACCGGTCCAGCATGGACACCCGCCAGTTCATCGGCGGATCCGAGGATAATCCCGTCTCTACTGCATGAATGTGAGAACTCAGATCCCCGAAGCACTCATCCACCGTATCAAATCCGGAAAATGCTCCGAACATGGAAAAATGCGGTGTCCAGATGTGTGCCGGAACGTACATGCCATCTGGTGTTGTCTCCAGCATGATTTCCAGTAAATCCCGGCAATCCAACCCAAGAATCGGCCGCCCGTCAGAATGCAGATTTCCGATCACTTCCAGTTTCTCCGAAAGATTCTCTGCCTCTTTTAGCCCGGGAAGGATCAAAAGACTGTGAACCTTCCGCACCTTATCGTATTTCTTATAGATAGAACTGATCTCTCCGGTGATCACGAATCGGGGAATCATGTGATCCGGCGTATTCCCATCCTGAATCCTGTATTCTTTTTTCCAGCACATAAAATCCGTCTTCCGCGGGCTTTAATTTTTCTTTTAACTCTTCTCTCCATGCCGGATGCGTAAAATCCCCGCTCCCGATCAGATGGATGCCTTTTCTGCGCGCCCACAGATCCAGATACTCCGGCGTACACTCTTTGCTGGTGGCTCTGGAATATCTGGAATGGGTGTGTAAGTCTGCAATATACATGTCTGATAACCTCTTTTCTATGTCTGTTATTCCTGACTTTTTTCTCTATAAAAAATATAACACAATCGGGCAATTCCGTCAGCAAAATTGCTTGCATTTTCCATATCCAGGTAATATAATAATTTGGTGCAGATATTCTTATCGGCAATCGTCAGATTTCCGTCCGGGCAGACTGATTTTTTCTTGCCATCTGCTTTTTTTATGTATATTTTTACTCTCTTTCATTCTCTGAAAGGGAGATTCTATAAATCGAAGGAGGTTCTTATGAATTCCCGTACTTACTATGATATTCTCGGTGTTTCCCGGGAAGCTACATTACAGGAAATCACAAGTGCAAAAAATGCGCTTGCTAAAGTATATCACCCGGATGCCAATATGAATCAGGGCATCGACACCACTGCGTGTATGCAGGAAATACTGGAGGCGTACCGGGTACTTTCCAATCCCGAATCCCGGCACGAATATGACAAAGAATTAGGCGGCGGACAAATCCGTGTCTTCCGCACCTTTACCGTTGGTCCCGAGGATGATGAACAGGCTGCTCCGTTTGTCGTGTATTGGAACGCTGCCTGTCGTCTACAGGAAACCGTAGATCTTGCGATGAAATTTTTGGAGAACAACTCCCAGAAGAAAAAACGTACGTTTCTGTTCTTCCGCCGGAAAGATGCTGCTTCTGAGGCGGAAAAACAAAAACATCTGAACAAACTGTCTGTGCGCGCCATGCAGTATATCACTGTCTTGAAAGAAGCCGGCATCCCATCCCAGTACTGGACCGAGGACGCAATGAACTGGGTACTGATCCGTTGGAGCCACCGTCAGAATATGGACTATCGCGTACTCTTCAATCGTTACGAAAAACATCTGAATCAGGATCTCTCCAATTCCGAACGTCATAAACTTCATGTCCACGGAAAACAATTCCACAACAATCTAAAAAAACTGCTCAGCTGCGCTCTATAGGCGCAGCAGGCAGTCCTGCAGTAAGGCTTCACAGCCTTCTTTCACATCTTCGTATGTCCTGTCAAAATTCCCGGTATACCACGGATCCGCGATATCCTGCCCTGTCCGCTCTGTAAAATCAAGCAGTTTCGACACCTTCCCGTCCGTGTCACTCCCCAGAATCCGCATCATATTCCGGATATTCATGGAATCCATTCCGATCAAATAATCAAATTCGTCATATTCCCACTTTTGCAGCTGGCGTGCGCGGTGATCACCGCATGGAATGCCGACTTCTTTTAATTTCCGCCGAGTGCCGTGATGAATCGGATTACCGATCTCCTCGCGGCTGGTAGCTGCGGAATCAATGTAGAACTGATCGGTGAGGTCGTATCTGTTGATCAGGTTCTGGAAAACGTATTGCGCCATGGTGCTGCGGCAGATGTTGCCGTGGCAGATAAATAGTACCTTTATTTTCTCCATTTTATCTCCTCATATCCTCTCAAAGCCTTATAAATACTGGCTTTTCAGCCTTTGTGCATTTTTTACTTGAAAGGTTCTTTTTCTTATAAATTCTTGTATTTTCTCATGTTTTTTCGGGCATTTGTGGTACAAATGGGTTATTTTTAAAGTCCCAAATTCCTTATGAGATAAGGCTTACATGAGTTGTTTGTGCATGTTTTTGGGTTATAAACTTTTTCTTTTCCAGTTCATCCCTTGCTTCTTTTAATCTGGCAAGTTCTTTCTTTGCATCATCATAGCCGGTATGCGTATAAATATTAAGTGTTACAGATACATCTGAATGCCCCATCAGATATTGCAGTGTCTTTGGGTTCATCCCTGAATTGGCCATATTTGTACAATAAGTATGCCTGCATATATGTGGAGTAACTGGCGGCAATTGCAACAAATTCTCACGATTATATTTTTTCTCTTGCATGCTGCATGTACTTTTCCCAATGAAGTGCAACCATTGGCCTTCCATTCTTGTCCAGAAACAGAAATCCTCCATATCCATCCACCATCGGCTCACGTTTTGGTTTCCTTCTATTCTTCAAGATTCGAAGAAATGCTTCTTTTACATCCGCTTCCATTGGAAGTAACCGCGTACCACTTGTTGTCTTTGTAGATACGATGATATACTTCATTTCTCGAGTTCTTTGCAACTGATGATTCACATTGATAATATCTTCTTTAAAGTCCAAGTCTTTTACAGTAAGTCCACAAAATTCAGATATTCTAAGACCTGTCTTGAATAAGATATAAAATGCATCATAATACTGATTATAATGCGGATCATTCTTTACAAAATCAAGAAATTTAGTTTCATCTTCCGGAGAAACAGCTTGTCTTTTCTGACTGTCATTAACAAGTACTGTACCTAATTCAAATCCAAATGGATTTTTTAGAATCAAGTCATCATCCACAGCCATTTGAAAAGCAGGTCTTAAAACACCTCTGATGGAATGAATGGAACTATATCCTCTACCATCTCTTTGTAGTTTTATCAGAAAAATCTTTGCGTCAGAAAGTTTCACATCATCCACTTTCTTATAAGCGAATTCTTCCTTTTTCAATACATTCACCACAAATTTGTAATTCGCTAAAGTATTATGCTTTACTCCTGTTTTCAGGGAAAGATATCGTTCCACAAGTTCAAGCACTGTAATGTTACTTCCTGTAATCCCTTGCATCTGTAAGGACTGAACTTTTCTTTCTTTTTCCCTGAGAGAAAGATCTGCCCGTTTACCTTCCGGCATCTTATCTGCTTCTGTCAATCTCCAACTATATAATATTTTACGCTTACCAAGTGAATCTGTATATTTATAGCGGTAACGTCCACTTGGTTCCTGCCATTCTCCTTGCTGGAGAACTCTGCCTTTATCATCACGTCTCTTTGAAATCATATTCTACCTCCAAGGGGACGCAATATGATATTGTTAGTATATCATGTAACCCCTAATTCGAACACCTCCTTCTTTTAAATTTCATTTTATATCGCACTGAGTGTATCAATAAATTTTTTCAAATCTTGTTCGTTTTATCTGTACACGATTCCCATTCCAAAGCAAATACTCTGCATTTGGATTGTCACTGACTAACTTACGAAGCTTTCCTTCTCCAATACGAAAATAGGATGCTGCCTCTTCAATGGATAATGTATACTTCTTCCAATAAGGTATATCATAACTTGTCATTTGTATGCCTCCTTCTATTATCTTTGTTTTTGACATTGGCGGCTGGCAAAGGTATCTATAAAGACTGCCAATGCCAAAGTAGTTTTTTGCCAATGTCATCTTTTATTCTGTGATTAACGCAACTGTTTTTCTTCCCTGACACCAGTCGTAGCTCAATCTACTTTCCAATTGCTTTCTTGCATCTCTTCCTGTTCTGGAAGAAATCCCATAGGCTAGTAGTTCTGCCTCTAATTCTTCTAAACACATTACTTTCCGTTTGGTTAATAACTCCAGGATCAACTTCTGTGCCTTTTCCAGTTTCGTTTCCTTTTTCGTTCCTGCTTTCCCCATCAGCAGATCTTCAATGGATATATCGTATTCTCCTAACCATTTTAAGCCTTCTTCTCCTAAAGAAAACGCTACCGGATTTTCCTTCTTAGCAAGAGAATCCTTTTGCTGATATACCACTCGGATATCCTGTTCCTTCTCTTTTTCCACCTTTTCTACAAATAAGATGCTTCGTTACTGCCGCCGCGATATCAATGGATCCCAGGGAACGGTAATCGCTCTGACTTCCCGATGACTTATTCAAATGTCCAATGAGAACAATGGCACATCCAGTTCTCTCTGCAATCGTACTGAGATGTCGAAATAAGGGACGGATCTCATTTGCCCGGTTCATATCCACATTGGCTCCCAGATAAGCCTGTATGGGATCCATGATCATGAGGCGTACATTATTCTGTCGGATGGCTTTTTCAATCCGATCGTCCGTCATAGAAAGCTGTTTTTCATCTTCATTGATGAAGCGTACTCTTGTCATATCTGCACCACATTTTGCTAATCTAGGCTTAATGGTATCTGCAATCCCATCCTCTGCTGTTTGATACAATACATTAAAGGGTTCTATGGGAAGTGCATTGGGAAGTTCTTTTCCATTCGTACAGTATGCGGCGATCGCCATTGCAAGCCATGTTTTTCCTTTTCCCGGATTTCCCTGGATCAAAGTAACCTTTCCAAAGGGAATGAACGGATACCATAGCCACTGGACCACCGTTTCCTCAACCTCTGACATCTTCATGACCGGAACTGGTTTTTCCCTGGCATCTCTCCAACACATCTGCTTTGCCATATTTTCTACCGGAACTTCTGCTACCAGACATTCATTCCAGTCTTTCTTCACCGGTTCTAATCGGTACACACTCAGTTCCTCCGGAATAAGAGAAACAAACTGCCTGCATCTCTCATTTCCAGGCTCATCATTATCCAGACACAAGTAGATGGAATGGATATGAGGATATTCTGTATACATCCGTTTCATTGCTTTTTCACTCAATCCTCCCAGGGAAATATAACTATGCTTTTCCCATTCTTCTGGAACTGCAGTGATATAAGACAAAAGATCAATGGGAGATTCAAACACAAACAGTTTTTCATCCGTTCCTATATGGCCAAATCCATAGGCTTTTTCTGAACCTCTTGCCTCCCCACGATATCGCTTCTCATCGGTTCCCCGCATAGCTGAATATCTGGGATTCTGTTCTTTGTCTCTTCCAACAAACACCACATTGTGATATGCTTTGCTTTCATAAATATCTCCCTTTTCGATCATCTGATCCACCAAATGTTCCGATAGTTTCCTCTGCTCAATCAGATACTTCCTTGCAATCTCACAGCTTTCATTTCTTTCTGGCAGTTCCAATCCAGGCAAGGGGATGGGGCAGACCTTCTGTCTGCCTGCATCTTCCTTGGCCGTTCTTCTGTTGGTTTCTCCAACTCCCTCTTCTCCTAATAATTCTTTGACTGCCTCTGCAAAAGAAAGACCGTAAAATTCTTTCATAAAATCGATGGCATGACCGCCTTTATTCTGACTAAAACGATACCATTCATTCTTGTTGATCATCACACTGTCATGTCGTAACCACCTGTATTCCTTTCCACATCGTTTGAACTGTTCTCCTCTCCCAGAAAGAAAAACATATAAATCGGTATCATCTGCCCTTTGGATCTGTTCTCTTGTATATTCTTCCATCTTCTAAAATTCCTCCTATAACTCCATTCCATGATGTTTCTTCTTTGGTTTCATGGTTCTCACTGCCTCTTTTGTTTCTGTGGATTGCTCCCGCTTGTTTGTTTCTGGAAGAGAGACCCCTTCTCCTTCCTCTGCCATCAAAGCTTCCACATGATTTTTGATTCCCTCATACTTTCGTAACATCGCATGGATCCGTTTATCTTCCTTTCGTAAAGCAGCTATCTCTTCTGATAAACGAGCGGCTTCTCGTTTCCATTGTCCTTCTGGAATCTTCCCACTTGGGTCTAGATTTTCTTTTAAGATCCTTTCCGAACGATAATATCCGCTAAGTTCCTTCTTATGTTCCTCTTTGAATTTTTCCCTGCCAAAATATTTCTTCTTTAATTCCAGATAAACAGGTCTCGTTTCAAAATACTCTTTCATTGCATAAAGGTTGGTGTTGACACTTCTCAGAGCAGACAGTTGTTGATTCAACCGCTGACTTACCTCTTTTAGCTGAGTATCTAATTCCTGGATTTTCTCTGTCAGCTGTTCTGGGGTTCTCACATCCTGCTCTTCCAGAAAGCGAATCGTCTCTGCAAATTGTTTCAGATTTATATTCTTCGCCTTTTGTGTTCCATAAGCATAGGATTCTGCGACTGCATTTCTCTTGTCATAATAGTTTCTTAGATAATCCGCTAAAGTTGGCTGATGTAAGAACAACATCCGTTCCATCAACTGTCTTTGTCGAAGCAAAGACCATTGAAGAAGATTCTTTGCCCGTTCTTTCATATCATTTAAGGCTCGGATAAGTCGGTTTAAACTTCCTAGTGCGGTTGAAATTCCTCTTGCTTCCATTGCCTGTACATTCGGTCCTTCATGCACCATCGGGATCTTATCAATCCCCCGTTCCTCATAAGATCTGGCATCGACTCTTTCTGTAAGTCCTTTTTCTTCATACAGTTCATTGCACATACTCGCCCAGGCACTTCTCAATTCTTCCAAGGTTTCTTTCCTGCTCCAATCCGTTGTATGTACCGCCCGAAATACCGGTTGTCCTTTCTGATTCAGAACCGGCTGTCCATCCGGTGTTAATACTGGAATCTTTTTTTGTTTTTGTCCCCAGGTACCATCTTCCTGTAAAGGGCGGATGGGAACCATGATGTGCATATGGGGATTGGGAATTTTATCCTTTGCCTTCTTCGGATCATGGATCGCCAGATCTGCGATCATCCCTCTCGCGACTAACTGTTCTTCTACAAATCTTCTTGCAAGCTCAATATTTTCTTCCATGGAAAACTCATTCATCAAGGCAATATCAAAGCTGTGTGCCAGCTGTGCTTTCTTATTCCCTTCAATCCATTCCACCTCATTCCAAAGGGTCTCCCTGTCTTTGAATCTCTCCGGAGCCTGTTTGGGAAGGTGGATCTCCGCCAATACCACATCGCCTTTTCTCGTATAATCACTTACTTCTCCATAATACGTACATTCCAGTTTTGCACCGGCCCGATAGGCAGCACTGGCAATGGCAGACTGTCCTTTTCCTCTGGATAATTGATTCAGATGAAAGTGATAACATCCCATCTTACTCATCTCCCTGTGGAAGTTCACCTCGTTGCATCGCCTTTAATAGTGCTTCCTCTTCTGCTAATTCTCGTTCCTTTGCTTCTGCCGCTTCCGCCCGTCCACGAACCATTTCATGAACGACATCACAAAACTTACAAGCGGGATCATGAAGAAGTTCATCCATCAGCTGATAAAATTCTGCCTCTGTCAGATATTTGGTATCTTTACAAATTGCTTCTATAACTGCTCCTTTCTGGATCAACAGATGGGTTCGTGCCTTTCGTTTTTTCTTTTTCTGTGTATCTAGATAGTTCAAGGATCTCTGGATCCTGTGCTCTGCCTGTTCCTTCTCAAGCTTTGCCTGTTTCAATGCAGCTTCTGTTTTTTCAATCTCAAGAAGTGCTTCCTGAGTATATTCCTGAAATGTTTTCTTCTTCGCCATATCGTTCTTTTCCTCCTCTTTCAACTCTTCCATTTTCTCTGTTACGGGATAGGCATTTCTGCCGGAAGGGGAACCCTTCTTCGGATGGATCATCCGCAAACACTTTCGGAATTCCCCTTCAGAAAGATGCTACTTCCGTAGGACGCACATACCTTGTAAGGTATATAAGTGCGCTCTTCTGCTTTCAGCATCCGAGTTTTTCTTACTCAAACGGAAGTTCTTCTCCGTCTGGAAGATGCATAAATCCATCTGAATCGGTATCTTCTTTCTTTTCTGCTCCTGACAGTTTCTTCCCTTCTGCGAAATAATGTTCTTCTACGATCACATTGATGGTATAAACTTTATTCCCCTCCTGATTCACATAGCTTCCTGTCTGGATCCGTCCGCTTACTAAAATCTTCAAACCTTTTTGCAGATATTTTTCTGCAAACTCAGCATTCTTCCCAAAGGTAACACAAGAAATAAAATCCGTTTCTGCCTTTCCATCCTTTCGATATCGCCTGTCTACTGCCAGCGTGTATCTTGCCATTGCAGTACTGTTTTCATCCTGGAGATATTTCACCTCCGGATCTTTTGTCAGTCTTCCCATTAAGATTGTTTTGTTCATGTAGTTTCTCCTTTCTCTTTTCGTTTTTGTTTGTTCTTGAATCAGACCCGATTCTTTTAAGGCAAATGTAATTTGTTCCTCATATATCAGAACGTAGAGAGGGCTTTTTACAAATAAAAAAGGAATTTTATTTTTTTGCTCTCATATACCGAAAGGCTCAGAGGGGAAAATACAGGGTGGAAAAGGAAATTTTTTATTTTTCTGCACAAAAAAATACCCCTATGACTTCAAAATCGAAATCATAGGAGTATTTAGTCCTACCTACTCAGTGGGGTGTTTTACATTTTGTTTTACACATGTTATTACAGTGTTTTTCAGTTCGACAAGCTGAAATTGTTATTCATCTTTTGTTTTTTTCTTATAAACAATTGTTCCAACAGAACTTCCAAGACATATGCCAATTGCTATGCCTAACGCAAGATTATCTAAAATAATTCCGAATACTACACCTAAACATAACCCGACTGAAATTCCATTTCCAAAATAATTTTTTTTATCCTTCATCATAATACCTCCTGCAAAGTCAACTTTTTATTATTCATCAAAATAGAATAATTCCTCAAATTTTTTATCAAGTGCTATACATATAATCAATGCTAATTTCGCCGTTGGATTAAATTGTCCAGTTTCAATAGAACTAATTGTATTTCGGGATACCCCAACCATTTCTGCTAATGCCGATTGCGAGAGTTTTTTTTCTGTTCTTGCACTCTTTAAATTATTTTTTAATACCAATTTATCATCCATTAGAATAACCCCATACAAAATTTATAAAAAAAGTAAACTGCCAATAGTAAAAATACAACACCGCAAATTATACTCCATTTCTTCTTAAGTTTAATCCCTTCATAGGTAAATCCCAATCCTGATGTACAAAACAAAATAGAAATTATATCTGCCGGAGACTCCATACAAAATAGTTTAATGAACATTATAATAATGCCTAAAACAGTAAGCCCCCAAAGAGAAAAAGCATCTCGTTTTGTACGCACACTCTTTTCACGTTCATCTCCATAAATATTTTCTTTTTTTACTTCTAGCTAAAAATTTCTTCCTTATTCATTGATATTCCCCTTTCTTAAATGCCAAGTTTTATTTACATTCATAATATACCACTACCAAGTTTACTTGTCAATTATTTTCCAAGTTTTCTTTGCATTAAATCAATGAATATGGAAGCAAGAGAAAATACTTACTTTCATAATTTTAAATTTTCTTAACTCTTTTAATTCAATAAGCTGGGATTTACAGTGCTATCTTTTTCCATTTTCTAATCTTAGTTCTAAAAGTTCCGAAAGGAGCAACAGTATTAACGTGAATGAACTTGTAAACTTCCCATACCGCTGCTTTTGTAGCATCATCGGCCCACTTTCTCATATGTGGTTGAAATAGTTCTTCCTCACTCATTGAGTCAATCATTGTATGGATAGATGTAATATTTTCTTTTAATCTATCTTTCAATTCTGATAATGACAAATGTGAGTAAGTATCTGTAAACCATTGATATAAATCGCCTAACTGATTCCACTTAAACATATCTGATGGTGTTTTCACTTCAATTCCATGTTTCTCATCATCTTCCCATTTCAAAACCAATGTCGTCCATCCAACTTGATAAGCAAGATTTTCTGCCGGAGTTCTATCTACTTCGATTATTCTCTTATCTTTTAAAGATTCAGGAATATTATCAAATTCAGAGATATACTTTTCAAAGCTTTTATTTATCTCATCTTTTAATTCCTCTTTATCCTTGTATGTTCTCAAAATATCCCCTCCACAAATTCTAATTGAACAAAATCGCTGCGCGATGGCCTGCCAAGGCTGTGGCATAGCGATTTTCTGCTTTCTATAACAAAAAGCAGTGGAAAGCAAGTCCTAAAAGTAGTATTGTTAAGTCACCACAACGAAACAATCAATCAGGATCGACCTTCCCACTGCTTATGAAAAGAATACCATCCTTCCGCTTGGTTGGCAAGCGGTTTTACGACTCAAATGCACCTCCGTGTAAAGCAGTGTTTTGATTACTACTGATTTTACATGGAGGATTTTATTATGTATGAAAAATATTTAGAACAGCTTGAGGAAGCCGGAAAAATCCGCAACCTCAAAGAACGTTCCATCAACTGCTATAAAAACTATGTTTCTTACTTCCTGAAATATCAAGCTAAGTGCCCTGAAGAACTTACCTGCCAGGACGTTAGGACTTTTCTGCTTGCCAAAAAGGAGGAAGGACTAAAAGCCACAACTCTGAACCTTTATAATTCGGCTATCCGTTTTTTCTATCGGAACGTCCTGCATATCCTTTGGGATGATATCACAGTTCCACGTATGATTCTGGAACACAAGCTTCCAACAATACTGACTGTTGATGAAATAGACCGTCTGTTAGAAGCTGTCGATGATATCAAATATAAAGCCATGTTTGCAACGATGTATTCTTCCGGAATGCGGGTTTCTGAAGTGATTCACCTTCATTATGATGATATTTCCCGCTCAAATATGCAGATTCATGTCCGGGATACGAAGAACAGGATGGACCGCTATACAATTCTTTCTAAACGGTGTCTGGATATCCTTACACAATACTGGTTTGAGAAAGGGCGTCCCCGTGGAATCCTGTTTCCTAATAAATTTACCGGGAATTACCTGACAGTCAGTACACTGGAGCAGGTGATGCGACGGGCAGTATCCGATGCTGAACTTCCAAAGAAAGCAACTCCACACTGTCTCCGTCACAGCTTTGCAACTCATCTGATGGAGCAGGGAGTAGAACGGCAAAATATTCAGGCACTGCTTGGACACCGTGACCCAAAATCCACGGAAGTTTATCTTCATGTCAGCAACAAATCCCTCATGGGAATCCAAAGTCCATTTGACAGGAAAGAAGGTGCTGATTATGAATAAGCCCACCGTTCAGGATATTTTCCGGTGTTTTTATCCGGCATACCTTGAAAAGTATTCTCCTTCTCCGGAACAGGCAAAAGTTGCCCGGAACATCTTGAACTGCAAAACCGGAGCCTATGGCGCAAACGTCAGTGTATGCGAAGACTGTGGTGCTGTTCAGATTCACTATAATTCCTGCTGCAACCGTTGTTGTCCCATGTGTCAGGCTGTTCCAAAGGAAATGTGGATGGATGCCCGCAGAGAGGATGTGCTTGATGCACCCTACTTCCACCTGGTATTTACAGTTCCTGACATCCTGAATCCGATCATTTACAATAATCAGAAACTGTTATATGACACCCTGTATCATGCAGCTTCTGCTACAATCAGGGAACTGACCGCTGATCCAAAGCACCTTGGTGCTGCTGTCGGTTATATCTGCATCCTGCATACATGGGGCTCTGAAATGAACTTTCATCCTCATATCCATACAATACTGCTCGGCGGTGGTCTGACATCCAAAAATGAGTGGAAAGACAACGGTACTGCTTTTTTTCTTCCTATATGGGCTATCTCCAAAGTTTTTCGTGGAAAATATATGGATGAGCTGAAAAATCTCTGGAATACTAATCAGCTTGAGTTTCATGGAACTGCCGAAAAATACCGTAACCATTATGCGTTCAAAGAACTGATTGATTTCTGTTATGATGCGGAATGGATTCCTTATTGTAAGAAAACGTTTAACGGCGCACAGTCTGTGATTGACTACCTTGGAAAGTATACCCATAGGATTGCCATCAGCAATCACCGCATCATCTGCATGGACGATGGAAACGTTACTTTTTCTGTAAAAGATTACCGGAACAAAGGACAATGGAAAGAACTTACCCTTTCCGGCGTTGAATTTATACGACGGTTTCTGATGCATGTACCGCCAAAACGTTTTGTCAGGATTCGGCATTACGGACTTCTTTGTTCTCGCAGCAAACACAAGAAGCTTGCTTTATGCCGGAATCTCCTTGGATGCCAAAAGTATCTTTCGAAGCTTCGAGGTAAGGAGATGCCGGAAATATTAAAACAGCTTTATGAGATAAACATTTGTGTGTGTAAATCCTGTGGTGGGCATCTTGGAAAACCACAGCTTCGAAAACCACAAAGATGTTAAAATCTTATTCTTTCATACGTTTTCTAAAGCCTCAAAGCTTGAGGTTTTGTTGTCGTACCTATTTATCTGAAAACACTTGATTTCTGTAGCTTCTGCACAGGAAATCCTGTATAATCATGGGTAAGCACAAAAGATTGAAAGTCCATAGGTAATAGCTACCCGGACGCTCACTTTGTTCAATTAGGTCAAATCGAAAATGGTGTAAACGAAGGGGCAGTTCACTGGAATGCCAAAACTGCTTTTTCGTTTACCCCATCATCGATTCTAACCTAAAGAATTTCTCACTTTATTTATAATTATACATCACCCAACATCATTGTAAAGAAAAAAGCAAGCCGTTTTCAGACTTGCTTTTCATCATACTTTATTCCCTATCATTTCCCCCTGCTATCCCATAGCTATTCTTTTCCATCACTAAAGTTCCAGATAATCTCCATATGCTGTTCATCCCATACATTTATCTTCTTTATAAAAGTATCCACCACCTCTTGATTTAGTTCATTGATCTTACATTCTTTCCAAATGATATGAGCATCCGGCAGTTCTGCATGAAACTCTGTCTCCACCTCTGCCAATCGCATCTCCTGCTCTTGGATTTCACTTTTTATAAAATCTTCCTTTTTCTGCAATTCCTCTCTGAACTCTATGTATTCTTCCCTTTGGATTTCCCGCTTTCCATATCTCTCATAAAGTGTGATCTGTTCTTTTCCCACAGCATCTAAGGCTTGTTGAGATTTTTGCAACTTATCCCTCTTCACATGATACTTCTCTTTTTGTACTTCCTGATACTGACTCCACACTTCTTCCAATTCCATCTGTCTGCGGATTTCCTTTTGCAAAGCAGCTAAAAGAACCTGTTCCAAAAAGAATACATTGACTTGGCTCACACAATTCTCATCACCTGTCGTATAACGTTCATTACAATAAAAATAAGGATTTTTTGCTTTACGATAGCGCAAAGCCTTACCACACTCCCCGCATACAACCTTTCCTATCAGAATATGTGCTTTTTGTGGCTGATAAGGTTTCGATATCCCCCTCGTCTGCTGTACTGCATCAAATACTTCCCGTTCGATGATCGGTTCATGATGATTATAAGTAATCTTCCATTCACTTCTTGGCTTTAAGTGATTTTTCCCTCCAACCTTATCCTTCTTATATTTTCCATATACCATATCTCCTGCATAAAAATGATTTTTTCAGTATCGTGCAGATTGTTGTATGCTGCCATGAAAATTCCTTGCCAACTGGCTTCCGGTGTGTTGCTCCTCTCTCTATCAGATATTCCACAGGTGTTTTTACCTTTTCTTTATGAAACTTCTTTGCAATATCCACAGAAGTATATCCTTCTAATGTCAGTCGAAAAATTTCCCGGACAACTGCCGCCTCCTCTTCTACAATCTCCACTTGATTTCTGTCCTCTGCTTTTTTGCGATATCCAAAAGGACAGTTCCCGCTGCAGTAAATCCCCCGTTCTTTTTTTAGAATGTAGGGAAGAAGTTACCTTTACCGATAAATCCTTAGAATAGAGATCATTGACCAGCGTTTTAAATGCCAGATTCATCCCAATCGTTTTTTTAGTGACAGCTTCACTATCATAATGGTCATTCACAGAGATAAAACGGATTCCTAAAAATGGAAAAATCTGCTCTACATAGAAACCTGTTTCTACATAGTCTCTGGCAAAACGTGAAAAATCTTTTACGATAATACAATCTACTTTTTTCTGCCGGGCAGCGGCTAATAATTCCTGCATTGCAGGTCTGTCCATACTGGTTCCGCTGTAACCATCATCCACAAATTCTAAAATCTCATAATTTTCAAAATTTCGCTCAATATATCCTCTTAACAACAAACGCTGATAAGAAATACTGTTACTCTCCTGTGCATTCCAGTCATCTTCCTTGGACAATCGCAGATACATTGCTATCTTCAGTCTATTTTTCATCGTCAGTTCCTCCCATCACCTTCGCAAACTCATCATTCCACTTCCAAATGATTTCTACCCGTTTTCCACGATACACATAAATTTTCTCTATCAGGTTTTGCACCAATTCCGCATTTAGTTCGGCACAGCTTTTGTATTTCAAAATAGTACGGAGAAATTGATTCTGCTTATCTACCATTCTGTCAATGGAAGAATACTCTGTATGTAAATCACGTAATGCCTGCCGATCCTGTTCCTTTTTTTCTTCCAGTTTCTTCTTTGTTTCCAGAAATTGTGCCTGTGAAATGCTCCCGTTTCGATACTCCAGATAATAGGAACTGATCTTCCTGTCAGCACCATCCACCGATTTTTGCAGTTCATCCTGTGCTTTCTGTATCTGTTCTTTTCGTTTTTCTCCTGCCTCTTTATTAAATTCCATCAGTTTTTTCATCTGTGTACTGCTTAAAAGAAACTCTTTTTTCAGCAGATGAAGGATCACTTTCTGAATCTGAAGAAATGTAATCTGTTCGTTTTCACATTTTTCTTCATCAATCCGTTTGCTATTCGGACAGCTATAAAATACAAATGTTTTTACTTCTTTATAAGAAGCCTTTCTCTCCGTCACCATACGGCTTAACTTATGCCCGCACTCACCGCAATACAAAACCCCACGGAAAATATCTTCCATCGTATCCTTTCTAAGTGGTCTGCGGTTTTGTATTTTAATATTTCCTTCTATCCTTTCCCATACCCGATAAAATACTTCTTCCGAAACCAAAGGTTCATGTGTGTGTTCCGCTGTAATCTGTTCTTTCATGTGCTTTCCGGATTGCACAAGATTCCCTATGTAGGCATCGTTGGTTAATAGAAACCGGATAGATTCTCTTTCCCACTGTCTTAACTGCTGCCCCTCCTGCTGATAAACCGTTTTGTAGTTTTTTATAATCACTTGGGCGATGAATCTTTTGTCTATACAGCCATTTTACAAGAGATACAAATGTCTCCCCAGAAGCATACCGGTTAAAGATCTCCCTGACAATCTCACTGGTCACAGGTTCCGACACTAAAGTCCGTTTTCCGTCTATCTTTTCGATTTGAAAACCATACGGCGGAATACTCCCCAGATATTCTCCCTGTTTCATCTTTGCCTGTTTACTTGCTGTGACCTTTTCTGCAATGTCCCTTGCATACAGTTCATTGGCAATATTTTTCAAATGCATGGAAAGCGCTTCGTTGCAGTCCGCCTGTTTGATGCTGTCATACTGATCTGTAATGGCAATAAAACGAACACCTAAAAATGGAAAAATCTTCTCTACAAAATTTCCTGTCTCAATATAATTTCTTCCAAACCGGGAAAAATCTTTTACAATGATACAGTTTATCAATCCATCTCTCACATCTTGCATCAACCGTTCAAAATCACTCCGCTGAAAATTTGTCCCGGTAGCTCCCAAATCTGAATAGCAATCATACAGTGTAATCTCTGTATGGGATTTCAAATATTCTTTTGCCATCTCAATCTGGCATAGAAGATTATTGTGTGGTTAATGTAAAATTAATGACAAGCACAGGAGATGAAAAGAAGTATATAGTTGATTGCATAAAATACAATGGAAAATGGAAGGCTATGGGTGTACATTCTGATTATAAAGAGTCAGAAGATAGTAGTAACAGTGCAATCGATAATCTGCCTAAAATTAATCTTGATGGAGAATCTAAATAATGAGCGTGGTTAACAATTTTTTTGGACATTTAAGAACAATAACGAAACATAGGCATATGGTTATAAAACATTGTAAGAAAGCAGGGATACTTTGGCAGGGGTTAAGACATGACTTGTCAAAATATTCACCAACAGAATTTATACCTGGAGTTAAATACTATACAGGTACAAAAAGCCCTAATGAAGGTGAACGAATTGATAAAGGGTATTCTGTCGCATGGTTACATCATAAAGGAAGAAATAAACATCATTTTGAGTATTGGATGGACTATAGCAATGTTACTCATAGAAATGATCCGGTAGAAATGCCTTATAATTATGTAGTGGAAATGTTTTGTGACAGAGTTGCTGCAAGTAAGATTTATAATGGAAGTTTATATAAGGAAACTGATCCTATAGATTACTTTAATGCAAAACATGGTCAAAGAACAATTCATCCAAAAACATCGGATGAGATTGAAAAACTTTTGAAAATGCTTGCCAGTGAAGGTGAGGATGCTACATTTGCCTACATTAGGGAGCAAATGAAAAAATTTAGAATTGAAAAGAAAAAACATATTAAATTGAAACGAAGCCTGCGAAATTATTAACATTTTTAAGTAGATAATAAATAAACATGGGCTATCAAATGCTTAACAAAGAGTAAAAAAGAGCACCATAATGTGTATTAGATTAAATTTGTGATGCCAAGGTCAAAAGGTCTAAATCCACATGAGCTTGCTCATAAGTGGGTGAAAGACCTTTTGACCCTGCCATCAAATTATTATAAAATACACTTTTGATGCTCATTTTTATATGTATTTAATTTTCAACTTCTTTCTTAAAGATTACAAGTTTGCTTAAAACGTAATTTAAGACAATAACTACAACACTTATTGTAACTTTGCTAACCATTCCCTTTATACCGAAAATTGTTCCGTTTACACCTAATTTTACAAGGAGAGGTGTTCCAAAAACCTCAATTATACCGGTGAAAATTCTAGCGGAAATAAATTTGCCAAATTCAGCAATGACAAAAGAAGGTTTCCAGCTGTAACTTTCAAAAACCCATATTTTATTTGTAAAATATGCAAATATAACAGCAATTGTCCATGAAACAATACTTGAAAGTAATACATTTGTGTCATCGGAGAACGCTGAGAATACGAGGGTGAAAATTGAATAAGAAACCCAGCTTATAAAAGTAGTTGCAAAACCCATAATTAAGTACATAATAATTTCTTTGTACTTAATAAATAATTCCGAAAATTTTTTCATAATATTAATCTCCATATAGTATTATGTTGTTTATGTACTAATGTACTAAATACAACCTTTATAGTATAACATAGGCACAACAGCGGTTCAATAGATAGGAAAGTTGCACTGATAAAATTGTCGACTAATATCCTAACCTGCTGTATAATTGTTCTTTAGAAGTTTGAAATTTAAAGAGTATTTGAAAGAGTTAAAATAAAAAAGTAATATTAGGAAATTAGTATACAAACAAGGGTATTATTTGAAAGAAATATATTAAAAGAAAAGGAAAGAAAAATGAAATTTGATTATTTAATAGTAGGAGCAGGATTGTTTGGAGCAGTATTTGCCCATGAAGCAACTAAGGCAGGGAAGAAGTGTCTTGTAATCGACAAAAGAAACCATATTGCCGGAAATATTTATTGCGAAAAGATAGAAGATATTAATGTTCATAAATATGGTGCACATATTTTTCATACAAGTAATAAGAAAATATGGAACTATGTTAATGAGTTTGCAGAATTTAATAATTACATAAATTCTCCTGTGGCAAGATATAAAGATGAATTAT
>ENA-OQHL01000509-OQHL01000509.1-human-gut-metagenome-genome-assembly--contig:-NODE-509-length-26718-cov-4.619759_pt1 | contig 26718 bp, 29 predicted proteins | sample MGYA00242565_ERZ504723 | MGnify/ENA primary metagenome ERZ504723 (study PRJEB26092, sample SAMD00036211) | human gut metagenome | host: Homo sapiens | study: EMG produced TPA metagenomics assembly of... | reverse complement strand
AACTTGATTGAAGTCAAACCCTTTATCTGGTACTTGGTTAAAGACTTCACCTTCAAAAGTTGTGTAATGCATGGTTGGAGAAACTATATCTGAATTTGTCTTCTTTGCCTGTATTACTAATTTTTCCAAATAAGTTGATTCAATAATGTCATCTGAATCAATGTTGCAGATCCATTCGCTATTACTTAAACTTGCTGCTTTTAATCTTGGAATCCTTGCCGATCCTGTATTTTTGATTGTAATATATTCAATGTTTTTATATTTGGAAGAATATTCATCTAATATATCCGCAGTTTTATCTGTGGAGCCGTCATTCACTACTATTAAATGCCAGTTTTTATAAGTTTGCAACAAAATGCTATCCAAAGTTGCAGGAAGCAATCTTTCAGCATTATATGCCGGCATTATAACAGTTATTTCATCTGTCACAAGATCTTTTCCCATTTTTCGTAAATGTTGTTTAGTAAAAATCTCCTACTGTCATTTAGAGCATTTAGAGAAAAAATCTTTCCGCTTAGTTACCGATGACAAAAAGCATTTTTCAACTTGTTTGTAAAGTCTTCCTCGTCAAATCCATTGTTTGGCTTGGATATCATACCTGAATAGTTGTCAGATATAATGTCGTATGCGGCACTATAACTACCATAGACAATAGGAATAACACCAAAGTTCATACTCTCTGTTATCGTAAGTGGGAAACCTTCATAATCTGATGTCAGTAACAAAATTGAGGCTTTCTCATAAAAGCTTTTTGGGTTTTGAAAACCTACAAACTTAACAGACTGAATATTTTTATTTTCAGTAATATTTTTTAGTCTTAGTATGTCAGGACCATCTCCGACTATGGTTAATTCCCAGTCTTTATATTCAGATTGTATTTTGCCCCAGACATTTAAAATTCTTTCGATTCTTTTTTGTGTATACTCTAATCTTCCTACAAAAATTATCTGCTTTTCTTTTCGCTCGAAATTATATATAAAATCCTCATTGGCTATTGTAATAGGATTTGATATCAGTCTAATTTTTTTAAGATTCTTTAATCTAGATATCTTTTCGAATTCCGAGATAAAGGATTCTGATAAGAGAATATATAAATCGCTATTTTTATACACCTTCCGATAAGAGTATGCCAGTTTTAGAATATTCTTATAATACTTTAACTTGCCAGTAATATTATGTTTATATCTGAACTTCAATCCAAAACTTGGAGTATTGTGCAGTACTGATATAATCTTAATATTTAAATCTTTTGACGCATTTTTTATCAAAGCTGTTGTTCTGAATAAATGTCCACTTTGATTAATAATAACATCAACATTTTTGTCAATCAGAAAGTTCCTTAATTGAATTATCGCTTCTTTTGTACTTAATGTATGAGAATCTATTACTGAAACACCAATTCTGGAGTTTAATATAGGGTGTATTTCTTCTCCTTTTGATGGTGTAAGAGTTAAAACATTGCAATTATGTCCTTCTTGCACGAATTTATTTGACAATACATGAGTAACGGTTTGAACGCCACCTATTTTATAGTATTGTAATATAAATAGTATATTCATAATTGAGGAATAGTGCTGAATTAAAATTTTAATTCAGCACTTGATTAGGGCTTTAGTTATTTTTGAAAATTCCACAGAAATCCAATATCACCTTATCCTCCCGCCATTCCAGCTCTTTGAACGGTGTGTGTGCAGTCAAGAATACCACTATATCTGCTTTGTTGTAAGCCTCTTTATAATCAGTCAGTTTAAACACGTTATGCTCTTTTACATTCGGTTCTACAACCAAAATGTCGGCATTATTACAGCTCTGCATCACTTTCGTGGTAATATATTTCGCCGGACTTTCACGCAAATCGTCAATGTTTGGTTTGAATGCCAATCCCATCATAGCTACAACTGGCTTACGGTGATTCTTCAACTCAAACTCCAACATGGCGTTCTTCACTTTTTCGGCGCACCAGAAACTCTTGTAGTTGTTTATATCACGAGCATCGCTGATTAACTTGCTTTCTGCCGGGAAATCAGCGGTGATAAAGTATGGATCTACCGCAATACAATGACCGCCTACACCGCAACCGGGTTGCAGGATATTTACACGCGGATGCTTGTTGGCAAGGTTGATAAGTTCCCAAACATTGATACCCGCCTTATCGCAATCAAGGAAGTTCATTAGCAAAGGCAATCTGTACATCACGACAGGAATTTTCTGTCAATTTGCACATTTCAGCGGTACGACAATTAGTCTTGTGGAGCGTGCCCTGCACAAATTGAGAATAGAACTCAATAGCCTTATCAGTAGATTCGGGATTCAAACCACCGATGACACGGTCGTTGTGTACTAACTCGTAAATCACATTACCCGGTAATACACGTTCGGGGGCAATAAGCCACAAAAATATTTCCTTCCAATTCAGGACGTTCACTGAAAATGAGGCGGGACATCGCTTCGGTAGTGCCTACGGGTGAAGTGGACTCAATGACATAAAGATCGCCTTTCTTAAGCAACGGTAATACGGCACGCGTAGCGGCTTCCACATAGCTGGTGTCCGGTTCATGATTTCCTTTGAATGGAGTGGGAACTACCATGAAATAAGCATCGCTCACCTCCGGCTTTATGGATGCTTTCAACGAGCCGGCATTTACCACTTCCTGTAACATCTCTTCCATGCCCGGCTCAATGATATGCAGATGTCCTGCATTTGTCATTTCCACTACTTGAGGGTTAATATCAACTCCCATAATCTGAATGCCGTGCTTGGCGGCAATGATGGCTGTGGGCAGTCCGATATACCCCAAGCCCATAAAACAAGCTTTCATTATCAATCTATTATATAAGTGTTATTATTTTGTACAATCATTCAAAATTTCTTTCCAAATACAATTGCACAGAATGTGTTCAGCAGAATTTTGAAGTCGAACCACCATGAACGATGCCCTAAATAATAAAGGTCATATTCCAAGCGTCGGAGCATCTTCTCCATTGTATCCGTATAGCCGTTATATAGCGTGGCATACGATGTTACACCCGGACGGATTTGGTAAAGATAGGTGTATCGTTGGTCGTGTTCAAGTATCTGGTCTATATAAAACTTGCGTTCGGGACGCGGACCTATGAATGCCATATCGCCACGCAAGACGTTGTAGAGTTGAGGCAATTCATCCAAATGGTGCGCTCGGATGAAACGACCGATTTTTGTCAACCGAGGATCATTGTCACCTCCGCTGTGACTGAGTTGTGGCCCGAACTTCTCGGCATCCAGACGCATGGAACGAAACTTGTATATATAAAATGGACGACCGAACCTGCCGATACGCTCCTGCTTGAAGATGGCACTTCCTCCATCCTCCATGTGAATGACAATGTAGCAAATCAAGAATAGCGGAGAAAAAATTGTCAAAGCAATCAATGACAGGATAAAATCACTGATACGCTTTACATTACGTGCAAATGCAGACATCCCGTCGGGAATGAAACTGTCCCGTGGCACATATTGGCTGACATGTGTGGTGACAATTATTGCGTCATCATTCGAGCTCCCTTTCAACTTATGCAACCACATCTGATAAGCATTGAAATTTATTGTATCTGCCATTTTCAATTTTATAGAAGTTGCTGTTTGTGAACCTATCTCAACTGAGTATTGCAGCAATAAGCCAAGGGATTCTCCGGATGTAACCGTACATGGCATCTGAAGGCAGTCTGAGTAACTACGCAAATTCATGTAGCCTTGTCGTTTATCAAAAAGGCGTAAACCATATGCTGAGTAGCCATATGCACACCATGCACCGATCTGTTTATTCCAATATAAGTTGATGTTAGAACCGTCATTTTGACTTTCGGTTTCCCTAATAAGTTGAATATTCATAAAATATATTTGCGAAATTTACTTAAATTAAGGTTTATACCAAATCCTGTTGATTGTACAAGTCTTGTTGCAATTTAGTCAACGGACGTAGATGAATGTCATTCTCCAGAAAACCAAAAATGATACGTTTCTGAAGGGAAGGAGTTATGGTCATCCCATTGTATTGATTTTTCATCATCTTCATATAGGTCTTATCCCATGCCTTGCGTTTCCAGATAATTTCTTCCGTTACATCCTTGAATGCGGAATACAATGGAGTAATGTGGAAACACTTTTCATGATTTTCTCTCAAAAGATTGTTTCCGGGTGCGTCAAAGTAGATCTCCAGAGCTTCCGCTTTATTGCTTTTCAAATATTCAAGTACGACTTTGTCATGTGAAATCCCTTTCAAGTGCACTGTGCTCATCACCATAGCCATTGAACTGATATTGTTCTCCTTGTTTCAAGATGCGCAGTACGTTCTTGTTTCAGCGGTCATCCTTTCGGATTACAAGTTTCGTTAATGCAAAATTTGCAATCATTGATCACTTTGTTTTTGTAAGGTTCCAATGACTTCCGATTTTACTGCCGAAGCGACCAATGTCTTGTAACAGCCTATGGAATGGATGTCACAACCGGTACGGTCATACATTCCGGCTTTCAGTAAGACTTCGGCCTTTTCTTGCACATGTCTGCCGTATCTCCCGATCAACGAGGGCACATTGAGTTGAAAGGAGATATGTTCTTCCTTCAAGATCTTATAATCTTTCTTCTGCATGTATTCATACCGTTCCGGATGGGCCAACAATGGATAATAACCTTTTTTTTGGGTGCGTTGCAAAATAGACAGTAGCCCCATTGGTGGACTGAAATAAGAAGTTTCCACTAACAGATAACGTTTTCCTTCCTCAAGGGGTAACAGATCATCCTTTTCCAACCGTTCCTCAAAAAGGTTATCCAACATATATTCCGCAGCCAAAGCCAATTCCACCTTCCCTTGATACTTTTGCTTTAGCGCAAGAATTTTGTGTAATGCAGCGGTTTCATGGGCATGTCTTCCATGATATGAGGGTAAGCCATACTTTCCGCACTCCTTGCCGTTTCCCATCTCAATCTAAAAAATTCTCCCATGTTTTCTTTCTTCTGATTTTTTACCCCATCGTCAACACCGGGCAACAAGTGACTATGGCAATCAGTCATCCCATGCAGGATACCGCTATCGGCTATAGGAACAGAAGATTTAAAGAACCACATTTCAACTTACAATTTTATATCATTTTTTATCTCTACAATAAGAGGCATACCCGTTGTGGTAACCATAACTATAACCATAGCGGTAACTATAGCGTCCACCGGTGCTTTCCGTGCCATTCAAAATTATTGAAAGATTCTTGAAACGCTTTTCTTGATAAATGTTTTCCAATTCAGACAACAGCGAGCGATCCAACAATCCCGCACGTACAACAAAGAATGTCCGATCGGCATATTGCTCGATTATCTGTGCATCTGCCACAATATCAATCGGCGGACAATCAATAAAAATATAGTCATACTCGTTGCGTAAGGCTTGTATCAAGGTTGCCAAACTTTTATCCTCCAACAATTCCGTCGGGTTGGGAGGAATGGTTCCTACCGGAATGGTATGCAGATTAGGATATTTTTTATCCGTTATAAGCAATTCATTCCAACTGGTTTCCTCGTATCCCAAGTAGTCAGTTACCCCCTTTTTAGGCGACCCGACATAAGCCGAAACTGTTCCATGTCGCAAATCCCCGTCTATCACCAACACTTTTTTCCCTTTAATGGCAAAACTCATGGCGATGTTCATGGACAAGAAACTCTTTCCGCTACCCGGATTAAAGGAGGTTACTACAAATACCTTCTGCTGGGTGTTCTTGTTTTTTATAAAGTCCACGTTGGAGCGGAGCACACGAAAAGCTTCGTTGATAATGTTTCGGTTACTCTCTTCCACCACAATCACATGTTCCGGAGATTTGTTATTTTTTTTCTTGTTACTGAGATATAACGGTATTTCACCTAAACAGGGCACACTCAGGTTTTCCAAATCTTTTTTACCCCGAACTTTGGTGTTCATATTCTCTTGCATAAAGATAATCACAGCCGGTACTAAAAGTCCGAGAACAAGAGCCACCAACAAAATGTTTTTCTTATTCGGTGCCGTTGGTAAGGCACTGCCACGTGGAGCTGTAATCATTCGCGTATTATAAGCGGTAAATGCTTGTGACAGTTCGTTCTCTTCACGTTTCTGGAGCAGATACAGGTACAACTCTTCCTTTACTTTTTGTTGGCGTTCTACCGATAACAAGTATTTGGCCTGACTCGGATTAGAAGCTAACTGTTGAGTTGTAGTTGCTTCCTGTTGGCGAATACTGCGTATCTGGGTATTCAACGATACAATCAGATTATCAACCGATTGAAGAATCGTACGTTTCATACTCTGCATTGAGTTCCCTAAATCTTTCACCAATGGGTTCTTCTCACTACTGTTAGCTATCAACCGGTTACGATCCAACACCATCTTGTTGTATTCACCAATTTGACTTTCGATATTTACGTTAGCTATACCGGAGTTGGTCGGCAATGGCTGGTTCATATCCTTGCTGTTCAGTTCGCGACGAATATACTGGGCCGTGGTAAGCTGGTTGGTGAGTGTCTGAATTTCTTTTTTATTCTCAGCCGACTGGCTCATATACAGACTGGAGGCCGCTTGAACATCAGGTAAAAGATGTTCACTCTTGTAGTTGGAGATATTCTCATCCACATGACCCAATTCGTTTTCAATCACGCCCAAACGTTCACCGATAAACCGTGAGGTACTTACAGCTATCTGGTTCTTGTCCTGGATCCATTTTTCGTTATAAACCTCAATCAGTGTATTTAATATATCTTCTGCCTTTTGTACGGAAGCATCATCGATGCTCAAATTAATAATGGTGGCATTTTCATTGCCTAAGTCAGCTCTCAATTTTTGCGTATAACTATCAGCCACCGCATCAGCCGGTTCTTTACTATATTGAATAGTGCTACCTGTAAAAGAATTCTCATATTGAGAGGTTAAGCTGATAGCCAATGTCCCTGCAGATGTTTGAATGGAGTCTCCGATATTTCCTTCAAACCGTTCCCCTGTTTCTTTTCCTGCAACGATAAAGTTTGAAAGATAAAACTTGTTTTGCGTGTCAACTTCTATATCAAAACTTACATTTTTTTTATTATCAACAAGGTAAGTCACCAATATCGGGCTTGATTTATACAGTTCTATTCTTTTCAAGCCTCTACGAATAGTATATATCTCATTTAGCCCCAAACGCTTCACCACCTCTGTCATCAGCGTAGGGGATTTCAAGGTGAGCAGTTCGTTGTTGATATTGGTGTTTGATTTAAAAATGCCCATATCTGCAAACTCATTCATGGCACTTGCCGAAGAATTGTTCTTAGAGTCATCCTTAATCAAAATGACAGCCGTCCGGGTATAGATATTAGGGGTACTCAACAAATATAATGATGCCGTTGCCAACGCAACGAATAAGGAAAGGGCAAACCAATACCATTTCGGGATAAACATACCCCATAAATCTTGTATCCGTATAAAGTTATCGGCAGGTTTGCCTGCGTTCGTTCTATTCTTTATCATTTTGGCTCTCTTTAATAGCTTATGAAATAATATCTAACAACATTACTTGAACAACAAAACACCCAGCGAGGATAGGAACGAACCGATACTGATCCACAACGATACCGATTTCACACTGTTCTCATTAATGGTGCTTTGTCCGGCACGCACCTTGTTGGGCTGTACATACACCACATCATTCTGTTTGAGGTAATATACCGGTGAATTAAACAGATCTTTCGAGCGGATATCCACCCAATGGGTTACACGCTCGCCGTTTTCTTCACGGATGACAAATATCGCATCTCGCTTTCCGTAGATGCTCAGGTCACCCGCCATGCTGATGGCTTCCAAAAGGGTGATCTGATCTTTCGTAATGGCATATTTGCCCGGAGTTTTCACCTCGCCCAACACAGAGAAATAAAGGTTCATAAACTCAACCGTGACCACCGGGTCGTTTACCAGATTCTCTTCCATTAGTCTTTTCTTTACCAAGGCGGCAATCTGACTCTTAGTCATGCCGGCAATATGCAATGTTCCGATAATCGGAAAATCAATGTCTCCCTTATCATCCAACGTATAGCCGGATATTTCTCCATTATTGCTGCCGGTACGCAAATCAGTAGAACCAGCACGGTATTGTACCCGTGTCAGATTAAACAAGGCCGCCAATTGCGGATCTTTGCTGGACACCATAATGGAGATTTGGTCTTTCGGTTGTACGGTAATGTCCCGCGCTCCGGAAATCGTCTCAGGTTGGTTAACCACAATGTCTTGAAAGTAAATAATTTCCTTCGATGTGTTGCAAGACGTGAGCAACACAATCCCGAGAAGAAGAGTCAAAAATCGCTTTTTCATTTTTATTTTACTGTACAGTTTATTTTCATTTCACTCTGACTTTTGCAATTTCATCAGAAAAGCCTGCGGAATATAGGAGGTGGCTACGGCACATACGCCTTGGACGGTGACCACTAGGCGGCTATTCTTCCTAATCCGGCAGATAACCCCTTCCGCTCCCTTGAACTTCCCGTCAATAACCCGTACACGTTCTCCCTTGTAAAACTTGGGATTGTCCTCCCCGAAATATTCCATCCCTTGCTCGCCGGACGAAGTGACCAGCATGAAGACATCCATTTCCCGCTCGGGAATGGCGAGAGGAAGCTTTCTCAATCCCTCCTGCCTTGTATATAAGATCACCTTATTCGTGAATTGTCGCTGCACCTCCAAAGCACGACAAACGGTTGAACGGAAGAACATAAGCGAATTAATGACCGGACGACGGAGTTTCTTCTTTATGCCGTTACGTTCCATCAAGGTTTCCTCACAAGGAATGTAAGTCTCGATCTTGTCTTTTTTCAATATATCCTCAATCTCGAAAACTTTGTTATAAAATACTTTTAGGGCGAACCAATGTTCGTGTGTGTGTGTTTCTATGTTCAACGAAAAGTAATGTTACCGGGTTGATAAAAAGGATATAATTTCCATTCCTGCACCTTCCGCTTTTTCAAATAAGGAAGATACAGCAATCAAGGTTAATCCGGTTTTTTCCTTCATAGGACTTCCGGAATGCGGACCGCTCCTGACTACAGTGAGCGGATACCGTAACCCCCGTATTCGTACCGTTTCTATGTAAGAAACGGTACAAACATCTTTATTGTTGATAATCAATTGCGTATGTTTGTATAAGAATCCATTTTTACTCGGTCTGCTCAGTTCTCAACTCAAAAATACGCTCGAAAGAGAAATAGACAGTCTCCTTTCATTTTACATCCTTATTACAATATTATTTTAATTTGTTTTAAATAACAACCATAAATAGTTGATAATCATTTATTTACAAATGGGGGGGTAAAATAAAAGGAATTAAATGGCTGTTTTATTTTTCTTTTTTGCTGAAAATGATTACATTTGCGGTGTATTTCTACCCTCTCTTACATAGAGACGGTACTGTTCAAATTCTTCAAAATCTTCTCGTTCGCATTATCTATCACGGCATTGTCCAAAGAATCCAAGTAAATAAGCGTAGTCCTTTCGCTGCTGTGTCCCATCCCCGCACTGATGACGGCAATCGGTACGTCGTGGTTGCGTGCGGCGGTAGCCCAGCTGTGGCGTGGCGTATATGAGGACAAAGGTAATGGTTCGCCAAGCAATTTACCCAACCGTTTCAATTTTCGGTTATGGTAGTTCAACCCGGTCCGATATTGCCGGTAAGCCTGATCTGGCTGTTCATCGGTAAGGATGGGGAAAAGATATGGACTTTCCGGACAAACCTGCCCATATCGTTCCAATATCACCGCCATACACGGTTCGATATGTAATGTTAAGTATTGGCCTGTCTTATGGCGACAATAGGTAATTCGCACGCTGTCCACATTCTCTTTTTTCAGATATGCCATGTCCACAAACGCCATGCCACGGGCACAATAGCTGAACACGAACATGTCTCTGGAAAGTGCCAAAGCCGGTGAATCCGATAGGTCAATCCTTTGAAGTTTCAGGATGGTTTCCTCATCCACGGCACGCTTCGATGTGCGAGCCACTCCTGTATAAACCTCACGAAACGGAAAAGTCTGCACCGCAATACCTTGCTTTACGGCCTTGTTATAAACGGCACGCAGAATCCGCATATAGAACGAGCTGCTGTTTCTCGCTACCCTTTGTTGCCACAACCATGCCTCATACCGACACGCCAGGGCGGAATCTAACGACGAAAAAGGAATGTCGTTACCATCCAGGAAAGTGGAAAAACTGTTCAGTGCACGCCGGTAATTACGAGAGGTACCGTATTGGCCGTTCTCCCAAAGCGTTTCCATCTCTTTTTTCATGTGGTACAGGAAACCGGACTCGGAAGGCAGGGAGCGATAGCGGTTGAGTATTTCCGACAAGGTGTATGTTTCTCCGCTACAGTCCAGCTCACGGATAATCTCACGGATGTCCCGCATCTCCTTTTCCGCCCGTTTCCGGTAGGCGGTCAGGACTCTCTCATTGCCGGGGACAGTGACAAGTTCACGTTTCGTCTCATTCCACCACTCGGGAAATATCCTCATGTCGGTGGTAATCTGCCTGTTCTCCTGACGGTGGCAAAGCTGGTAACAGAGTGTGCCAGCCTTACCCTGTACCGTCGATGGACGGAATTTTAATTTAATGGTAGCCATATATAGTCTGTTTTATGATGAATAATAGGTACATAGATACAACCCGTGGGCTATATTGTTGAAGGAAGAAAATATTTAGTCCTAGATTCCGCTTCTCCGCTTGGAACACCGAATATCACTTGCTGCCGATGCCAAACTCTGTAAATCATCTTGAAAGACAGTCCGAATAGCCTCGTAAAGAATCAAAGTCCGAAAATAAAAAGCGACATTTTTTCCGTGGGACAAGTCTAGAAATATTTTTTTCGTATAAACAACAAGACTGTATATGTTTTCTGGGAAATTCGTGAAAAACAGACGGATACCAGCGAGTTCCCTATAATCAAAGATAAATCAAAACCGTATTGTCACGGGCGTTCCGGCTTCGCTTTCCATGAGTATTTTCCTTGCGACAAGTCGCGGAAAATACACATGGAAACAAACGCCCGGACAATGGTTTTGATTTCGGGAAAGATTATAGGGACTCACTGCGACCGACGCGACGCATGACCGTGTCATTGATGAAAAAAGGAGGGCCTCCTTTATATCCCTAATAAATCCGGCAGGAAGTACGGGATATATGGGCAGACCTGGCAATGTCTTATGAAAAAAACGCCGCCCCATGAGAAGACAGGGACTTCAGCTCCCTCTGCTCTGCATAATCCTCCCTTTGCGCCCGTGCCGGCTTTTTCGCCCTTCCCCTGCATACCATATCCTTGTTTTCACGGCATGTTTCTCTCACGGAAAACCAGTCTTTCGGACATTTGATGACATCTGATGACACCTGATGACACCTTTTTTGAAAATCAGTGTTTTATTCGGATTTAGCCCATATTTTTGAAGTGTCAAAGCAATTTATTAACCCCAAAAAGAAAAGGTATGGCACAAGAAAAGAGCCCGAACGAAAAGCCTAGACAGCCCCGGAAACCGAAGGTCATGAACGATGCCCCTTTGGTGGAACAGATCACCGAGCTGATGATGATTCATAACAAGAGCGATCCGAAAGCCGGTGTACAAGTGGTCAGCGAGATCGACAAGGACGGGAAGGTCAAGACGGTTCCAGCGGACGAGAAGAATGAAAACTCATTCCTGAAATTCGACAAGAACTCGAGCATACTCGAAAACTTCATCAAGAATTTCTGGAGCCAGTTCAAGGAACCGACCCATTTCCGCCTGCTTCGCATGACCTTCCACGACTACAAGGTGAACAAGCAGGCGATCAAGGACCTGGCGGAAGGGAAAAAGACGGACGCGGTGAAGGAGTTCCTCAAACGCTACGAGATCCGTCCGAGAGAGAACAAAGAGGAACAAAACATGAACAAACAAGAGACAGCCATGGCAAAAAAAGAAACGCAACCGCAGGAACCCCTGCAACAGAGTGAGGTACAACAAGCATCCCAGCAACAACAGCAACCGCAGGCACAGCAGGTGCCACAAGAGCCGCAAGGCCCGCGCTATCGTTACAATGAGAACATGATCGACTGGGAGGGATTGGACAAGATCGGTATCTCAAAGGCGACACTCGAACAGCAAGGACTTCTTGACTCCATGCTGAGAGGTTACAAGACCAACAAGCTGGTGCCGCTGACACTTAACATTCCCGGCGTGCTGACAGCCAAACTGGACGCGAGGCTCTCGCTCATACCGCAAGAGAACGGGCAGGTGGGGCTGGCCGTTCACGGTATACGCAAGGAACCGCAACTGGAACGCCCTTATTTCGGGTTTAACTTTAGCGAGGAAGACAAGAAGAACCTGCGTGAGACCGGCAACATGGGACGTGCGGTGGAACTCAACCTGCGTGGCAGCGAGTACACCCCCTGCCTGATCTCCATCGACAAAAACACCAACGAGCTGGTCGCTGTCCGGCAGGAACATGTCTACATCCCGCAGGAAGTGAGCGGGGTAAGACTTACGGACGAGGAGATCAGACTGCTGAAGGAGGGACAACCCGTCAAGGTGGAGGGGATGACCTCCAAGGCGGGGAAGGAGTTTGACGCCACGCTTCAATACAGTGCCGAGCGCAGGGGGGTGGAGTTCATCTTCCCGAAGAACCAGGTATTCAACGAGAAGTCCATCGGGGGCGTGCCACTCTCGCCCACCCAGATAAAGATGCTCAGCGAGGGACATACCATCCTGGTCGAGGACATGAAGTTCAAGAACAGGGACGGAGCTTTCTCCGCGTTTGTCACGATAGACCAGACGACGGGACGGCCGAATTACACCCGTCATAATCCGGAAACCGGAGAAATCTATATTCCAAAGGAAATCTGCAACGTGCAGCTGACAGCCGAGGACAAGGAGGTCCTGCGCAAGGGGCAGGCCGTCTATCTGGAAAACATGATCAACCGTAAGGGAGAGGAATTCTCCGCATTTGTCAAGCTGGACATGAATACCGGCAGGACGATGTACTCACGCACGCCGGATGGGTTCAACGAGCAGCAGGCACCACGTATCCCGGCGGAGGTTTACGGCCATGTATTCACGGCGCAGGAAAAGGCGAACCTCCAGGACGGGAAGACCCTCCTGGTCGAAGGACTGAAAAACAACGGGCAAACGTTCAGTTCCTACCTGAAAGTAAACCCTTATTCCGGACAGTTGCAGTATTTCCAAGAGAACCCTGATATTCGCAGGGATACTTCCCGTCGTGCAGCACAGGCGGATACCGCCCAAGGCCAGCAGCAGGAACAAAAGAAGGGCGCAAAACAAGCGGTATAACCCCAATCAGAGAGAAACAAAATGAATTTTACAAACATCAAATCCCCAAACCGTATGAATACGAATCGGAACATCCCTTATAATTATAATGTAAAAGATATTGATTGGCCCGGCCTGAAGGCCGTGGGTATCAGCAAGGAGCAACTGGAAGCGGACGGCAACCTTGACCTGTTGTTGCAAGGCAAGGAGTCGGAAATCATCCCATTGAAACTCTGTACCCCGGTAATCAGCTGGCCATGGACGCTACACTCAAACTGGTACCGGTGACAACAACAGGACAATCATGGAAATCAACGGCATCCGTCAGGAGGAATCTCCAAAGAAATAACAAAAAATAAAATAAGTTTAACCTGTCCCTGTACTGCCCAATCCGGTACGGGGCATCAAAAAGAAAAAGAATATGATCGCAATAGTGACTGACAGGCCCAACGTGGGCAGAGAGATAGCAAGAGTGTTGGAGCCGCAGAAAAGAGAACGGTTATATGACCGGGAACGGTTACATGGTGACATGGACATACGGCAATATGCTTTCCCTTGCAATGCCGAAGGATTCAGGAACAGCCCATGTGGAGTGGAAGGACTTTCCCCTGCTGCCGCCTTCCTTCCTGACAGTAAGGCACGTGAAGACGGATACCGGGTGGAATCCCGACATCAATGCGGTGCTCCAGTTGAAAGTGATTGCCAAGGTGCTCAACGCATGCGACACCATTATCGCGGCAACCGATGCCTCCCGAGAGGGAGAGATGCTGTTCCGCCATCTTTACGGTTTTCTGGGATGCAAACAACCCTGCCTCCGCCTCTGGATCTCGTCTCTGACGGACGAGGCCATCACGGAAGGTATGGCGAACCTCCTTCCATGTGATCGGTTCGACAACCTGTTCCTTGCGGCGGACAGCGTAACCGGGCGGACTGGCTCCTGGGGGTCAATTCAAGCTATGCCATCTGCAAGGCGGTAGACTTCGGAAACAATTCGCTGGGCAGGGTACAGACACCCGTACTGGCGGAGATATGCAGACGGTACCGGGAAAGGGAGAACCACATGCCGGTTGACAGCTGGCCCGTATTCATCAGCTTGTGCAAGAATGACCGTATCTTAAAGATGCGCCACGTGGACGACCTTGTGGTCCGCCGGGAGGCACTGGCATTGTACGAGGATTGCAAGGCGGCAAAAAGTGTCCGCATCACAGCGGTAGGGAAACGGACGGAGAAAATCGGGGCACCGGCACTTTACAACCTGGCCGAACTGCAGAAAGATGCGAACCGTTACCATAGCCTGACGGCCATACAGGTGCAGGAGATTGCACAAGGCCTGTACGAGAAGAAGCTGATTTCCTATCCGCGCACCTCCAGTCGCCTGTTGCCAAAGGATGTATATGACACGTTACCGCCTGTCATGGAAAAGATGCTGTCCCGCAAGGAGTTCCGACAATATGCCGATACGGTTGACCTTGCCGCGCCACGGGACAGTATTGAGGCACAAGACACCATGGAGCATCATGCCATCATCATCACAGGCACACAGCCCGGTAAATTGGACCGGGAGGAAATGTTGGTTTACACGCTCATTGTCGGCAGGATGCTTGAAACGTTCATGCCGCCCTGCAAGGTGGAATACACAACCGTCGATACGGTGTGTGCCGCACGTAAATTCCGCATCCGTACATACCGCATCTTGGAAAAAGGATGGCTCGGAATTTTCGAGAGGGAACATCTTGTCGCAAAAGGCTGTATGCCTTACCTGGTGATTCCGGATCTTTTTCAGGAAGAGATCCTGCCGGTGGCAGGATGCAGCCTTATACATAAGAAATCGTTACCGGTTTCCCCTTATACGGACGAGGAACTGGTGGATTATATGGACAAGGCCGGACTGGGCACCGTCTCCACCCGCACGAATATTCTCCGCACGCTGTTGGAACGTAAATACATCCATTATTCGGGTAAATATGTCGTCCCGACCCCTAAAGGGCTTTTTCTGTATGAAACGGTACGCAGTATGAAAGTGGCCGATGCTTCCCTCACTTCGGGCTGGGAAACAGAACTGGCACGGATAGAACGGGGGGAACTCTCGCAGGAAAAGTTCCTGGACGGTGTGCTGGAAACGGTAAATGAGGTGACTGGCGAGATATTCCGGAACCATCCGGTGAAAAAGCGACCACAGGGAACCACATAAACATATGTCAAAGCCAACAAGACAAGGGAAGTGCAGACAGTCTGTCTGTACTTCTTTTTTATATGTGTAAGATACGTTTTTCCGCTTTTAAGCGGCAAAGGTCTTGGATTGCCTCGTTTTTGCCGCAAGGCGGCCCCCTTTGGGGGCTTGGTTGGCTAAAAGAAAATCATCCTCGCTTCGCTGCGGTATTTTCTTTTGCCAAGCCTTGCGCAAAAAGGCAATCCAAGGGCCGGAGGCCTATAAAATCGGGAAAACATATCCCGATGGGATTATTCATTCTTAAAAATTTAAAGACATGAAACTACAACTTATCGAAAACATCTGCAAGCAAACGGTCTCACTGGTTTTGCTTACGGGAATATGCCTGCTCTACAGCAAGGGGATCATTCTCGTGTATCTGCCCGTCCTGTTCCTTTTGTCGGGAACGCTCATCAGCCTCCTCTTCAGGACATTCACCCTCATTGTAAAAATAATTATTGCCCTGACCGTCATGGGCATGCTTGTATAATCCTTAAAGCGTAAAGACATGAGAACCGCTACATTCACCCCGCCGGCTCCGGTTATGCCGGCTGCATGGCCCGCCACAAACCGTGTGAGACCTGTTAAAAAACGGATTCCCGATACGACGGATGGACCGAAACGTATCGGCTACTATCTGGAGTCGTTGAGAGGCGTAGCCTCAAATCCGGACAGGCAGAGAATCCTGAAGGATTTTTTCAAGGAAACTTATGTATAACATTTTAAATTTTACCATTATGTTTTTTCAAGCAATCAACCAAATGATCACGGCAGGCACAGACCTGAGTATCAACATCAGACGAGTAAACAGCAACCTGACGGTGGCCGTTGTTTCCAGGCGGTCGGGGGTAAAGGACGGGGAGCGCATCGTTCCGCTCATCCTGAACGGCACGCCGGAAGAGCTGGATGCGGGCTTCCTGCAGGCTGTCGGCACACCTGTACAGAAAGCGCAGGGCATCCTTACCAACCTGGAAACGTTCGAGAAGCAGGCGGAACAGGCTGTCTCACAAAGCAAAGCCGCCAGGTCTGCTGCGGAAAAAGAGTCCAAAGAGGTCCGCGAGAAACGGGAAAAGATGGAAAAACTGCTTAAGAAGGCGGAGGATGCCATGACCGGCAAACGCTATTCCGAAGCGTTGACATGGCTCAAACAGGCAAAGGTGCTGGCACTTCCGGACAAGCAGAAGGAAATCGACGAAAAAATGGCGGAAGTACAGAAAAGGCATCGGAGGGAAGCCTGTTCGGCATGGAACAACCGCCAATGTCCAAGCCGCAGCCGGCTCCACAACAGCCGGCATCGCAACCGGCGGCAGCCCCGGCACCGCAATACCGGAGCGGAGAGCAAATCCCGATGTTCTTGCCCGAGCAGCCGGCTCCGGTTCCGCAACCCGTTTCACAACCGCAACCGCCCCGGTCGGTTGTACATCCCGGACAGCAAACGCCATTTACCAGACAGCCGCAAACACAACCCGTACAATATACGCAGCCCGCACCACAAGCGCAACCGGTCCCGCAACAGGCAGTTCCACAACCGCAAGGAATCCAGTTCCATCAACCGGTACAGATGCCACAGGCACGGATGGACGGAAATCAATGGATGCAACCGGCTTCGCCACAACCACGGTATGCACCGGTACAGGAGGCCGCAAGAACTTATGAGGAGCAATATCTCCGGCAACCGCAAGAGGCTGCGATGTACAACTTCGACAAGGACTGCGAGGACGACCGGGAAATGCTCAGGGAAGACCCGTATGCGGAATATCCAGACTTTCCGAAGGAATGCCGCATGACGGACATGGCACAAATGGATATGGTATATTGTTAAACCTTATAAAAGAAGAGAAATTATGGCACTTGAAATCAAAGGATTGCAGAGAATTTTCAAATTCAGGAAGGACTCTAAAGAACTGGTATTGAGCGACCCGAACAGCAGCCTGTCCGTAAACGAGGTGATGGACTTCTACTCCATGACCTATCCCGAACTGACAACGGCGACCGTCCACGGACCGGAATGGGAGGAAGACAAGGCGGTCTACCGCTTCAAGACAACTATCGGAGTGAAAGGATAAGCGTATGGATAAGAGAAAGAAAAAGGAGGACAAACCATGCAGACAGCTCTCAGAATCAACCAAGGAGAACCTGGCGGGACTCATTATCCGATTGGCCGACCCGTCAGACATCCGAAGAGGAACATCGGGACAAAAAAGGAGGATACTGCCGCCACCGGGAAGCGTCATGATTTTCTGACAGATAAAATTCCTCCCCTTGCACCGGATTTTTGGCATAAGGACGGATATGACGGTTCCCCGGTCAATCTCACGACACCGGAGAATTTTGACTATCTCTACCAATCGGCATCGAACTATACCGGACTTATGGGTATAAAGCTCCCTTTCCGATACAGGAAAGGGGGCAGCCCCCGTCTGAAAATCACCGAACTGTACAAGGTGATGGAGGAGAGCGTACCGGAATGTGTCAATCTTGAAGAGAAAGAAGGAAGGCTCCATTTCTGTCTGTTCCGCCATCACGACTGGCCGGAACCCGCATTGTTCTGGATTCCCATCGACTTTACGGAACGGCTTCCCATACCATTGAGGAACATTGTCAGGGAGTTCATCCGGCAATTCGTCCGGCATCACGGAGTCAGCAATGTCACCGAGGCGTTTTGCTATGACTTCGCCATAGAGGAACTGGAAGACTGGGAAAACCGGGATTCCGACGCCTCCCCGAAAGAAATCAGGGCGAACAAGCGGCTGGCGGATTCCTACCAGTCAGGAAAACGGGCGAAAGCGCTCAAACGGATGTCGGGAAAACCGTTCTGCAACTCTCTGGAAGAGGCTGCACGGAATTACCGGACAAAAAAAGGGAAGGAACAAAAACTACTGGAATTGATAAGAGAGGGTATGGCACTGATCACCCCGGAAAGCCCGAACCTCACAGATTACCTGTACGATTGGGCGTATGAGGAGGAGCGTGATTTTTACCCGGTGGGAATGGAAAGCCAGGTCATGCTGATCTACTCTACCCGTGACACGCTGGCTGAATGCATGGAAGGGTTTATGAATTCGGACTACCAGGAGACTTATGCCCTTACCCCGGTCACATACAGGTTCCTGACACCGGAAACGGACTGTCTCTTCCAAATGGGCGACTACCCGGAAAAGCTTTCAAAATGGCTGGCACGTTTTACAAAACATATAGCTGACAACTTCTAAAATGAACGATATGAATGAACTGACCAATAAATTACAACAGGTGATGGTGCCTAAGGCGGCACTGATCGCGTATGAATACCGTGAGAACCGCTATGGGAACGGAATGCATTACCTCGAACTGCATCCCATCAATGACAGGGGCAGGATGGAGGCTGCCATGCCTGTCACCTATGAGTTCATGGACTCCCTGGTGGAATCCTATACGGATGACAGGCGGAACGTGCCGCACGGGAAAATCCCCGCCAACATGTTGTGGTGTGATACCCGTAAGGGGCACGAGAGGTATATCTGGTACAATCCTCCGGGAAAACGGCAGATGTTCTTTGCCGGAAGCCTGAATATTCCTGACGGGATATTTCATGTGCCTGGCGTGATCTACAAGGTTTCCGGTGACAGGCTGGACATTTTCTCCTATAAGGGGGAAAAACCGGTGGAAAACAGCCCGCTTTTCCTCGCCCCTTTCTTCAATGTCACGGGCAGCAGTGTCTGTCTGGGAAATGCCACGTTGACTCCTCCGGAAGACATGACTTTCTCAAAACTCCTCGAGTATTGGGAAAAACGTTTCTGGCTCAGCGAATTCTCCCATCTGGGAGGAAGCAGGAACCCGACCGGAAGCAACCTGGTCTCGGTAACGGAAAAGGCACGCGCCAATCCGTTTGACGAGAACGAACTGAAACCCATGAACAAACAACTTAAAGACTTACTGGCATGAAAAAGATTCATTATACAGACAGATACCTGCTTAATCCCTACCATCCCGTGACCGTCTTCGTAATCGGTGCGGGCGGAACAGGCTCACAGGTGGCCACCGGCCTGGCGCGGATAAGCGTGGCATTACAGGCGCTAGGACATCCGGGGCTGCACGTGACGGTCTTCGACCCCGATACCGTCACGGAAGCGAACATCGGACGCCAGCTGTTCAGCGGATCGGAACTCGGATTGAACAAGGCTGCGGCACTTGTGACCCGCATCAACCGTTTTTTCGGCTTCTCGTGGGAGGCAAAAGGGCAGCGTTATCCGCTGAAAGCCTCCGCAGACCGGGAAGAGCCCGCCCTGGCGAACATCATCGTCACCTGCACCGACAACATCCGCTCCCGGATGAACCTCTGGCGGTTCCTAAAGAAACACCGGGAACACACTTCCAACAACGAGCGGTCGCCCATATATTGGATGGACTTCGGCAATGCCCGGACCACCGGACAGGTCCTGATAGGGAACATCCGTGGCAAGATTCTCCAGCCCGTCTCCAACGAATACCTGCCCGTTCCCCGCATGAATGTCATTACCGAAGAAGTACGCTACTCCACCATCAAGGAAAAGGATTCGGGGCCGAGCTGCTCGCTGGCGGAAGCCTTGCAGAAGCAGGACCTTTTCATCAATTCCATACTGGCACAAACCGGCTGCGACATCCTGTGGCGTATGCTCAGGGAAGGAAGGACATTCTACCGGGGAGCCTATCTCAATCTCGATACACTACGGATAAATCCCATTCCGGTATAGACAATGACCGTCAGTTTTCTTTTATGCATTCTTGCCATGTATAAAAGAAAACTGACGGTTCCTGATTGTTTCTGCCGTGCGGTTCAGCCTTTCAGCCGCACGGCACTTGCCACTCCCTTTTCCGTCATGACCAGCTCATACCGGTCCAGCCTTTCATAGAGTTTGCCCAATGTCTTGCATCCATATCTCCTGACCTTGAATTTGGGCATCATTTTTTTCAATGCGCCGCCGATCAGCGAAAGGGACACCTCCCCTTTGCCGTCAGCCGCTTGCTCAAAAGCCTTGTCAAAATACTCCATGTCCCTTCGGATAAAGAATTCGGGAGTATTGTCCGAAACCTTGTTTTCCTTCCGGTCGGCATACAGGAACACGGAACAGGACCGTACCAGCGATACGGGAGTCTTGCCCTCCCCATATCCCAGCACCTTCAATCCGGCTTCCCGTATCCGTTGGGCAAGCAGGCTGTAGTCACCGTCACTGGCTACCAGACAGAAACAGTCCGCCCGCCCGTCACGAAGGATATCCATCGCGTCTATGACCAGTGCAATATCCGTCGTGTTCTTTCCAGGAGCATGGGAGGAAGCCTGTACAAGCCTGAATCCATGCTCCCGGGCAGTTTCCTTCCACGCGGAAAGCGCTTTCTTCGTCCAGTCTCCATAAATTCGTCTCACGATGGCATCCCCATAACGGGAAACAAAGCCCATTATATCCTCCATCTTCTCAAAGGAAGCGTTATCCCCGTCAATAAGGACCGCAACGGCATATCTGGAATTGGTATTTGTCTTCATAACAACTGTTTATGAAACAAAGTTAGCATAACTTCCGCATATTGATACCCCCACGTTCATTTTTTCTTTCCGCGTTTCAGCAAGAATTCCTGTATTTCCGAGCTTCTGTAGAAGTTCTTTCCGTTATCGTCCGTCTGGTAATAGCGGATCAGCCCCTTTTCCCGGTAACGGGCGACTGTCCGCAGCGACACGTTGAGCAGCCTGGCTATATCATAATTGTCCAGCAGCTCGTCCCCGTTCATGAAATCCTTCACACGCCCCATCCTGTCCAGCTTCTTTTCTATGCGGTCAAAACCTTCCACTATGGTCATTATCATCTTCTCAAGCACTTCATTGTCTATATACATCATGGCGTATCTCTCCTGTCTTTTAAAGGTTATTACTGAAATACCCTTTCTTGTGCGCACTTTCGAGAGTATATGCCATCTTTAGTGAAAAATCTATGCCGAAGTGCCGGTATTAACTTAGTTATATATTGCATTCTGTTGATAATCAATCAAATAATATTGCGTAATTTTTATCAGTGGATGGTATGTGTAAAATTTTGAAGTGTAAAATTGTAAAGTCCGTAATGTAAACTTTACAAGTTACAGATACCACCCCGCCTATATTCTTAAAACCGGATAAATTGATGACGCTTCCACACAAGGTATTCAACATATATGGTTGATAATATTTATTTCAGAGCATTTTCCTGAAGTTTGCCCCTGCAGCCCTCTGTTACATATGACGTTTAATGACATCTGATGTCATTTAACGACATCCTTTTGGACATGAATGTTCCCTTTCATATTTTCGTATCCGACAAAAAATGAAGTTTATGGAGTTTGTATGTATCGAGGCTAAAACATTCATGGAAATGAATGAGGCTCTGGAAGCCGTTGTAAAAAAAATGTGTGAAACATGCGGAAGTTGCGTATCCGGTATGGACGACTGGATTGACAACCAGGAGGCTTGCATGCTCATGGACGTCTCTCCAAGAAAGATGTTGCAGCTTCGCAGAAGCAGGGCCATCCCTTACAGTTATATAGACCGTAAGGTGTATTACAAGCGTCAGGATATTATCTGTTTTATGGAAAACAACATTCACCGTATAACCCCTTAAAAGCAAGATGATCCAATCCCTGTTGACCAAAGAAACCCCGGAAATCATTCGTTTTTTCCGGAGCATAGACAGCCTGTCCGAAATGCTGGACAAGCAGGAGGAGAAATTACGTCCGGTTCTGAACGGAGAACGTTACATTACGGATTGTGAGCTTGCCGAACAGTTGAAACTGACACGCAGGACGCTGGCAGAGTACAGGATAAACGGCAAACTGCCTTACTACAAGATAGGAGGCAAATTACTATATAAGGAGAAGGACATCCTTGCTTTGTTGGAAAGAAACAGGGTGGAGGCGTTTGATGACCGGTAATGTCCGTTTGGGAAATATCCGGACTTCAAGTGCTTCCTTATACTGTTCAATGTAAGACATATGAACCAAGGAATCTTTTAAAAACAGATTTTCCTTGCCGGATTTTATTGGGGGGATATATCAGGTTGCGAGGCAAAGGTTTTTCACCTTGGAATCAAGCAGTGTTCCGCATTTCTGTTTCTTACCTGCAAAGGTAGCCTTTTGCCCCTGATCGAGCAAGGCGGTCCTTTGGACCGGTTGGCTGAAAAAATTCATCCTCGCTTCGCTGCGGTATTTTTTCGCCAAGCCTTGCACAATCAGGGCAAAAGACAAACGGATGCATATAAGAAAAGAAATACCGGCTTTACCAAAGCCGGGCATGTTTAACCATAAAATAAAAAAGACCATGATCCAAACAAAAAACAAGTATTGCAAGGAAACGTTCATCCGCTTGAACTACTGGTATGACCGGATGCACGGGCTTGTCCGGGAAGACATAGAGAAAGCGAACGCAATGGTGGAACACATCGAAAAGACACGTTCCGACCGGTATCCCCGTACAGGTGACAGCCTGTTCTTTATTTCCGGATACGGTGAACGTTCCCGGCCGTTCTTCGTAGATGCCGTGTATGGAGATAACATTGTGCTCCGGAATTTCTCCCGTGTCCCGTTCATGTCCCGGGATAAGAAGGGTATCAAATGCGATATGCATGGCGGTGAGAGTGTGTTGGTAAAGGCTGGCGATGTAAGGTTCAAGGCATGGACCACCGGCCGTTTCAAGCATTGGGGGCATTACGGGCATGTGAAAATGGGGAGGTTTACTACGATGCGAAAATAGCCCTGTGGGAGTGTGGCGCACCTGAACAGCCGGAAAGTCGGGAATGGTTCAAAATCCATATCCACAAAAACACCCGTCCGGGCGGGGATATGTACACCGGAGAAATATCCTGCAAGGATGAGGATGGACTCAAGCAATTTATCGATGACCATGAAGGTTTCATATTCGCAGAAGAGGGTTCCCAGAAAATGGTCATACTATGTTTCAGGCATTCCGACATGAGGATTTCCCCGGAAGAATGGGAAAAGATGAACTGTCCGGTATCCGTGCGTGAGATATACGGACAGATGCAGAAAGTAAAGATTGTAAAAGACCATAAAACACATCTGACCACATTCTACTATTAACACAGTATCGCCACATTAAAAATCACCCTGCTTCCTGCCATATGCGGCAGGAAGGAAACAAGGGTATATCATCGATGGTTGGAGACGGTTTTGTAGTCGCTTACGAAAAAGGTGGAACATGGTATATCTTACCTTATGTTTTTTGTAGTTTCATAAGAAATGCTTTTTTCGAGAACAAGTACCTGTTTCGATATAATAGTAAGATAATCACACTAAAATTCAGTGTACATTAATTCTATGTAACTAAACAGGCTAACCGAATATACAAAGAGAGGATAAGATGATTGCTCATTCTTATCCCCTCATGCCATCAGTTATTCAAAAATAGTACCTTATACTACTACTATCTGTACAATTTAATGTGTCAAGCAATAATATGGCCATTTCTTGGCTTTATAATAACAATTTGTAACTACTAGAGTAGTCATTTTCTTTCTTTTTATTGCGATGATCAATAGGGTGGTTTATTTCGCCACGTCCCACCATATGCGAGAACTGAAGTGATCGCCACCGGACAGACGGCTAACAGCTGCCTCATAATTAGCCGCATTGTCTTGCGACTCTTTCGATGGGTAGCGGAAACGACGGGGGATCTCGCCATTCGTATCTGCGTTAGGATACGGATTGGCCGCGTCATAGGTCGATTTCAATTCCGGATAGCCGGAACGACGCCAGTTAGCAAAGGTCTCATATTCATCGCAGAAACAGTTGATCCAATATTGTGTGTTGATCTGTTCCAACGCATTCGATGCATTAAACGGGTTCTCCGTCAAATAGCGGTCGATCGCGGCCTGCGTCAGATACTGATTATACAGCGCCGTGCCGTTGGGGAACTGTGCGAACTGCCGCATGGCAGCGCGTACGCCGTTCTCGTAGTAAGCCTGCGCGCTCCCGTCTACCCAGCCGCGTACGGCAGCCTCGGCCAGCAACAATTGCGTCTGGGCATAGGTGCAGACGAACGTCGGGCCCGTCGGGTCGGAATAGGTATAACGGTTTATCGTGGAATAACGGCTCCTGTACGTGCTGCGGTAATCCTCGTCCTTGAACTCGGGGTATTTGTTACCTACGAACCACGGGCTATCGGGGCTGTCGGAGAAACCGCTAGGCAAGCCTTTCTGGACGGCCGGATCGGAATTGCCATATTGGAAGTCACTACCCGCCTGCACCGAGATGGTCGGATCCTCGCACACCGTACCGATCAACGGCAGGCGCGGATCGTTAGTTCTTTTCAACAGATCCACGAAATACTCGGTCAGGAAGAAGTTGCCGCGATCCTCGTGCGAGTAGATCTTGGCGTATGGCTCGGAGGAGTCGTTCGTTGTCAAGCCACCCGCATGCATCAGCATGCAGTTGTCCGCATCCGACTCAAATACCCCGTTGGCTACCGCGGTCTTCACCCATTGCTCCGCTGCGGCCGGGTCTACCTTCGACATACGCATCGCCATGCGCAGCATCAGTGAGTTGGCAAACTTCCGCCACTTCGAGGCATCGCCTTGGTAGAAGTTGTCCGCCGATTTCATCGCTGCCGCCGATGCGCCGTTCAAGGCGGCCTGTGCCTCGTTCAATTCCTTCAGCAAATCCATATAGATAGATTGTTGCGTGTCATACTCCGGAAAGGAATACAACTCCGGCTGTACCGCCTGCGAGTAGGGGATATCCCCGTAAAGGTCGGTCATGCGGTGCATGCCGTAGGCGAGCATGATACGAGCGATTTGGTAATCGGTCTGCCGTGACGGATCCTCTTTCCAAGCCTCCACCGCATCTTTCATGTCGCGGAGCGCCCCGCGCGTGTCACCGTTGTAGATTTCCCAATACGCACCTGAGTAGCCGTCGTTCCAAGTGTAATTCGCATTACCCAACCAATTGAACGATGCGGTATGGCTCATCCATTGAGCCGCATAGATACAACCGTTTCGCCATACGTCCCAATCAGATCCCAACATCTGATGCTGACCGTTGGTGAACAATAACTCGGTCGGGATATTCTCCGAATTCAGGTGCTCCGGGTCCATATTCACATCCCCGAAATCGCTGCAACCCGTTCCCCCGATCATGGCCGCGGCGGCGCACGTCATATATACTAAATACTTTTTCATATTATTATACTTCTTCAAACGTGATTAGAATTTGACATTGACATTGAAACCGACATTTCTCGTGGCCGGATAACCGTTCAACTCCAAGCCCTGTCCGTTCGTGTTGTTGTAAGCTGACTCGGGATCGATGTTATCGGTATGCTTCAAGATAGTCCATAGGTTACGTCCCACCAACGAGACGCTCAAGCCCTTCACCACCTTCATCTTGTTCAAGACAGACTGCGGGAAGGTATAGCCGAGCGACAACTCACGCAACTTGATGAAGCTGGCATTGTAGACGAACTCCTCGGCGATATTATTGTTGACGATCCCCTTGTGATAATCCTGCGCGTTTACCGCCACGTTGTTCTCTCCAAGGATCTTTCCATTGTCATCTATCATGACACCGGCACCGATAAAGCCACTGCCTCCCGGGTTATCAACTGTACGGCCAAGCAACGTACCCTTGTGCAGACCCTCGCTGTAGAGCGAGTAGTTCGTGCCGGAGAAGAGGCTTGCGCCTGCCTTGTAGTCAATCAAGAACGACAAGGAGAAATCGCGGAATCCATTCACAGTAGGATTCAAAGGAGCGACCAGCTTTATGTTCTTCTCTTTGCATGCGCTTATGTTGTCTTTGGAACTGTAGGCTGTATCTGCGATAACACACTCTATATCTTTTACTCCGTTTTCCTCTGTTTTTTCTATCAGTCCTGATAATTGCGAACCATCATCTTTATCGCCCGAGGTGACAGTTTGTGGCGGTGATAAAATCCATTCTCAGTCTCGGCTATGTGTACCTTGTATCCGGTGAAAGGCTTACTCCTGTCCTTGTGCCCGGAGCGGGCGTCGGGGTCGCGACATACCATGGCACGAGTTTCCTATATCTGCCAGGGCTTCCTGAAGATAATTCATGCCTTCTTCTATTCCTGGCGTTATAATCCTGTCTGATTTTGAGATGGCATTCAAAAGGCGTTCCGCATAGTCTATCATCTCATCTGCATTCTTGGAGACAACAGCTGCTGGGAGCAACTTATATAACTCCATATCTGTTG
>ENA-OQHL01000507-OQHL01000507.1-human-gut-metagenome-genome-assembly--contig:-NODE-507-length-26767-cov-13.934197_pt1 | contig 26767 bp, 24 predicted proteins | sample MGYA00242565_ERZ504723 | MGnify/ENA primary metagenome ERZ504723 (study PRJEB26092, sample SAMD00036211) | human gut metagenome | host: Homo sapiens | study: EMG produced TPA metagenomics assembly of... | reverse complement strand
TGGAGAGATCCAGCCGTCTGAGCGATGAAAAGGGAGGCGGTTCTATTACAGCTCTTCCGATCATCGAGACACAGGCAGGTGATGTATCTGCATATATTCCGACCAACGTAATTTCTATTACAGGATGGTCAGATTTTTCCTGGAGAGCGACCTGTTCTTCTCCGGTATGAGACCGGCCGTAAACGTCGGACTTTCTGTATCACGAGTTGGTGGTGCAGCCCAGACAAAGGCAATGAAAAAAGCATCCGGAAGTGTTCGTATCGATCTTGCTCAGTACCGTGAGATGGAAGTCTTCACACAGTTCAGTTCTGATCTGGATGAAGCAACAAAGGCACAGCTGGCATACGGCGGATGCCTGATGGAACTTCTGAAACAGCCGCTGTGTAATCCACTTGCACTCCACGAACAGGTAATTACATTGTGGACAGCAACTCATAAAAAAATGGTTCATGTGGATAAAAAGAATGTGAAACAGTATCAGAAAGATCTTCTGGCATACTTCGATAATGTTTACCCGGAAATCGGTAAAGAAATCGAAGAGACTAAGGTACTCAGTGATGAACTGGGAGAAAAGATCCTTCAGGTTGCAGATGAGTTCAGGGATCGTGCAGCTACCAAATAAATTATTTGTAAAGAATGCGATTACTGTGAAATGACAAGTTTGTCAGAGACAGTAACCGGCAGGAGGAATTTATGGCAAATGCAAGAGAAATAAAGAGCAGGATAAGCAGTGTCCAGGACACAATGAAAATTACCAATGCCATGTATATGATTTCCTCTTCCAAAATGAAAAAAGCCAAAAAGATACTGTCGGATACCGAGCCGTATTTCTACAATATGCAGAGTGCGATCGCACGTATCCTCCGACATATCCCGGATATACAGCATCCGTTTTTCAGTGTCCGCCACCTGATTCCTACAGAGGAACGTAAGATTGCGACGATCGTGGTAACAGGTGATAAGGGTATGGCAGGTGCCTATAACCACAATATTACCAAGATGACAGAGGAATTTATGGCCAATACTCCTGGCCACCATAAACTGTATGTCCTTGGTGTTGTAGGAAGACAGTATTTCAGTAAAAAAGATGTCGATATGGATGGAAGCTTCCGTTATACTGTACAGAAGCCAACCATGCACAGGGCAAGAATGATCAGTGAGGAAGTTATAAGAGGCTTTCTGGAAAGAGAAGTGGACGAGGTGCATATCATCTATACACAGATGCAGAATGCAGTTGTGATGGAACCGGTAAATATGCAGCTTCTTCCTTTAAAAAAGACCAGCTTTTCACCGCTTGAGATGCCGGCAGAAGTTCATCAGGAAGAAATCGAAATGTTTCCTTCCGCAGATGGCGTGCTGGATATCATGATTCCAAATTATCTGACCGGTGTGATCTACGGATGCCTTGTTGAGGCATATGCAAGTGAGAACAATGCGAGAATGACAGCAATGCAGTCTTCAACAGACAGTGCAAAGAAAATGCTCCAGGATCTGTCGATCCAGTATAACAGGGCACGTCAGGCAGCGATCACACAGGAGATCACAGAGGTCTGCAGCGGTGCAAAGGCTCAGAAAAGGAAGTGACGAGAATGAGTAAAGGTAAGATCGTACAGGTCATGGGACCTGTTGTAGATGTTGTTTTTGAAGATGGAGATCTGCCGGATATCAAAGATGCTCTTGAAGTTGAAAACAACGGTAAAAAATGTGTTATGGAAGTTTCTCAGCATCTGGGAAATGATGTGGTTCGATGCATCATGCTGAGTGCCAGCGAGGGACTTCAGAGAGACAGAGAAGTAATTGCTACAGGAAGTGGAATCAAAGTTCCTGTAGGTGACTGTACTCTGGGAAGACTGTTCAACGTTCTCGGAGAGACAGTAGATGGTGGAGAATCTCTGGATGATGCAGAGCATTGGGTAATCCACAGAGATCCGCCGAGTTTTGAAGAACAGAAACCGGCAGTTGAAATTCTGGAAACAGGAATCAAAGTCATCGACCTTCTTGCTCCTTACGCAAAGGGTGGTAAGATCGGTCTGTTTGGTGGTGCCGGTGTTGGTAAGACAGTCCTGATTCAGGAGCTTATCCAGAATATCGCTACCGAGCATGGTGGATATTCTATTTTCACCGGTGTTGGTGAACGTTCCCGTGAGGGTAATGATCTTTGGAGTGAAATGAAAGAATCCGGCGTACTTAAGAAAACAGCCTTAGTGTTCGGACAGATGAACGAGCCGCCGGGATCCCGTATGCGTGTTGCGGAAACAGGTCTTACTATGGCAGAATATTTCCGTGATACAGAACATAGAGATGTCCTTCTTTTCATTGATAATATTTTCCGTTTTGTACAGGCAGGTTCCGAGGTATCCGCACTTCTTGGACGTATGCCTTCCGCAGTAGGTTATCAGCCGACTCTGGCTACAGAGATGGGCGAACTGCAGGAGCGTATCGCATCCACAACATCCGGATCCGTTACTTCTGTACAGGCAGTTTATGTACCGGCCGATGACCTGACTGACCCGGCACCGGCAACAACATTCGCACATCTGGATGCAACGACAGTTCTTTCCCGTAAGATCGTTGAGCAGGGTATTTACCCGGCCGTAGATCCACTGGAATCTACATCCCGTATTCTTGAAGCAGATGTTGTAGGTGAAGAGCATTACGAAGTAGCACGTCGTGTACAGGAAATCCTTCAGAAATACAAAGAGCTGCAGGACATCATTGCAATCCTTGGTATGGAAGAGCTCTCTGACGAAGATAAAAATACTGTATTTCGTGCAAGAAAGATCCAGAAATTCCTTTCTCAGCCGTTCCATGTAGCTGAGAACTTCACAGGTATTCCTGGAAAATATGTTCCGCTTAAAGAAACAATCCGTGGATTCAAGATGATCATCGATGGTGAGATGGATGAATATCCGGAAAACGCATTCTTCAATGTAGGAACTATAGACGAAGTAGTTGAAAAAGCAAAAACTCTGGAACAGTAAGGAGTGAAGCTTATGCAGAATACATTCGGTCTTGAGATATACGCTGCAAACAGACAGTTTTTTGCAGGACGTGCCCGTTCCCTGATCATTCCGGCTGAAGACGGACAGAAGGAATTTCTGGCTCATCATGCCAATATGATCTGTGCGATCGTTCCGGGAGAACTCAAATTTGAAGATTCCGAAGGAAACTGGGTGACAGTTGCAGTGAGTTCAGGGTTTGTAGAGATGATCAACAACCGTGCAAAACTGTTCTGTCTGACGGTAGAACGTCCGGAGGAAATCGACATCCGAAGAGCTGAAGAGGCTCGTGATCGTGCCGAAGAGCAGCTCCGTCAGCAGCAGAGTATTGTAGAATATCACAGAAGTCAGGCTGCGCTTGCAAGAGCCATGACCCGACTCCGTGTAACAAAAGAATTAAAATGATATCAGGGTTCCAAAGGTCATAAATAGAGTTAAAAAGAGAATGGCTATTATATAGTGATTCTCTTTTTTTTGACGAAAAAACGAAAATAGGCCCATGTATACCACATTATGTTAATTGTAAAGAAAATTAGGTTGTGTTATACTCTTTTATACGACATTATTATTCTATAATGCAATTTCAACCGTGCGAAGGAAGAAAATTGATATTATTGATTTGGAACACAGCCGGTACATTACAATGCGATCATGGCAGCTCTTGTAGTATCTGCAATTCCGATGATCATCATGTTCGTCTTCATGCAGAAATATTATGTTGAAGGTATTGCTTCTTCTGGTATCAAAGGCTGATATAAATAAAATATAACAGGGAGATTAAATATTATGAGTAAAGAGAAATTAAAGAAAGCAAGAGAATTCGAGCAGGAACAGTTAAAAAGAATTTCTCCGGAAGAACGTCCCTGCTATCATGTGACTGGTGGTTCCGGATGGATCAATGATCCAAATGGATTCTCCTTTTATAAAGATGAATATCATCTGTTTTATCAGTATCATCCGTATTCTAATGAATGGGGACCGATGCACTGGGGACATGTGACAAGTAAAGATCTTATCACCTGGGAGAGACTCCCGCTTGCCATGGTTCCTGAAGAATCCTATGATAATTTCGGATGTTTCTCCGGAAGTGGTATTGAGCTTCCGGATGGTCGACATCTTCTGATGTATACCGGAGTTGGATATGTAAGTGATATTCCGATGGCCAATGGAGAACTTCCAACACATCAGACACAGTGTCTGGCAGTGGGTGATGGAACGGATTACGAGAAATATGAAAAGAATCCGGTCATTACCGGAGAAGATGTTCCGGCAGGAGGAAGTAAAGTCGACTTCCGCGATCCTAAGATCTGGAAAGATGAGGATGGATTTTATTATGCAGTTGTTGCAAATATGACGGACGATGGAAACAGTCGAATCCTTCTCTTCAAAAGTGCAGATGCATTCCAGTGGCAGTATGTATGCGTACTTGACCACAGTGATGAAAAACTTGGAAAAATGTGGGAATGTCCGGATTTCTATGAAGTAGACGGCAAGCATGTTCTGGTCGTAAGCCCGATGGCAATGATGCCGGAAGGGCTGAAGTTCCATGTAGGCCACAGTGTTATTTATCTGACAGGAACCTATGATAAAAAGACACATCAGTTTATCAGAGAGGATGTGCAGCCGCTCGACAGCGGAATTGATTTCTATGCTCCACAGAGCATGCAGACACCGGATGGCCGACGTGTGATGATCGCATGGATGCAGGCATGGCCGAATTCCAAGTTTGTTCCGGATGGTGTGAAATATTTCGGACAGATGACTCTTCCAAGAGAAATCAATTACCGCAACGGAAAACTCATTCAGCAGCCGGTTCGTGAGATTGAAAATTATCGAGGAGAATATGTTCACTATGAGAATGTGGAAATCTCCGATGAAACTGTTCTGAATGGTGTAGATGGACGTGTACTTGACATGACAGTGAAGCTGAAGGTAACAGACACATTCAAAAAGTTTACCATTAAGCTTGCTGCTGATGAAACCTATGATTCTACGATCACTTATGATCCGGTAAGAGAAGTTCTCTCTCTTGACCGCAGCCGTAGTGGATATATGTATGACATCCTTCATAAAAGAGATATTCAGGTGAAACCGGCAGGTGGTGAAGTGACGTTAAGAATTCTTATGGACAGATTCAGCGTAGAGATTTTTATCAATGACGGAAGCCAGACTGCAACGATGGTACTGTTTACTCCTCAGGAAGCAGATAATATCAGCTTTGCAGCAGATGGAAAAGCTCAGATAAGCGTTGATAAATATGCCCTTACCTTTTAATTAAAATATATGAGAGAAGGCAGACGATGCGTTACGCTCGCCTGTCTTTTTTCGTATAAAGGAAGTGCATTTTTCTGTGAACAAAACACAAACTGTGCTATACTAAGGGGCAGAAAAACAGAAAGAAGGAAATAACATTATGAGCGAGACAAGAAAATTATATTATGAAGATGTATATACAAAAGAATTTACTGCAAAAGTTCTGGAATGCAGAGAAGGTAAAAAAGGATATGAGATCATTCTGGATCAGACCGCTTTTTATCCGGAGGGCGGCGGACAGCCATGTGACCTTGGTATGCTGAATGATGTGGAAGTGCTGGAAGTACATGAGAAGAACGGTGAGATCATCCATTATACAAAAGAGGCGATCGAACCAGGAAAGGAAGTCACCGGAAAGATTGACTGGGACAGAAGATTTGATCTGATGCAGCAGCATTCCGGAGAACATATTGTCAGTGGGCTTGTGCATGCTGCATATGGATATGACAATGTTGGATTTCATATGAGCAGTGATGTGCTCACAGTAGATTTAAGCGGTGTACTGAGTGAGACGCAGCTTGCTGAAATTGAGGCAGAGACGAACCGTAAGATCTGGGAAAACAGTGAAGTAGAGATTACTTACCCATCCAGAGAAGAACTGGACAAACTGGATTACAGAAGCAAGAAGGAACTGACCGGACAGGTGCGCCTGGTACGTTTTCCGGGCTCCGACCTCTGTGCATGCTGCGGAACACATGTGACACATACTGGTGAGATCGGTGCAGTCAAGATCCTGACAGTAGAAAACTTCCATGAGGGGATCCGTCTGACCATGATCTGCGGAAAGAGAGTGATGGATTATCTGAATATGGTAAATGATCAGAACCGTCAGGTATCCATGAAACTTTCTGCAAAGATTGGAGAGACAGCGGCTGCAGTGACCCGTCTGCAGGATGAAAATTTCCGTCTCAAAGGCCAGGTGAACCACATGTTTGATGAACTCTGTACAGTAGAGGCAAAGAACTGGGAAGGTGCAGGAAGCGTGCTTCTTTTCCATGAGGGACTGGAAGCTGATCAGGTACGCAGAATGGCAGATGCGGTTATGCAGAAATGCAGCGGATGCTGCGCCGTATTTTCTGCAAATGGAGATGGAAGTTACAAATATGCGATAGGAGAACAGAATGGTGATCTGCGTCAGTTTACAAAAGAGATGAATGCGGCATTAAACGGACGCGGAGGCGGTAAGCCATTCTTTGTACAGGGATCTGTCAAGGCATCAGAAGATGAAATCCGTCAGTTCTTCAAACAGTGATCTGAGGTAAGAGAAGATGTTTGGAGAGTGTCATGCACATGCATTGATGAATGGTGTAAACTATCGGGAGGCAGTAGCATTACATCGGGAAAAGGCAAATGAAGAAGCCGTGCGGCAATGTCTGCGGGCATATCAGGAAGCAGAGGTTTCTTTTGTAAGAGATGGTGGTGATCCTTATGGAGTGGCAGTGCTGGCAGCAAAACTGGCCCCGGAATACGGGATTGATTATCGGACACCTGTTTTTGCAATCCACAGAAACGGACATTATGGAGAAATCGTAGGACACGGATTTGATAATCTCAAAGAGTTTCACGGACTGGTGCTGAAGGCAGGAGAAGAAGGTGCAGATTTCATCAAGATCATGACGACAGGACTTCTGGATTTTAAGAATCACGGCAAAGTGACAGGAGAACCGCTGGAGGCAGAAGAAGTAAAAGAAATGGTACATATTGCTCATGAAGAAGGATTTGCGGTCATGAGTCATACGAATGGTGTGTATGGAACGAGGGCTGCGATCGAAGCTGGCGTGGACAGCCTGGAGCATGGAAATTATATGGATGAAGAAACGCTGTCCATGCTTGCTGACAGTGATACTGTATGGGTTCCGACACTTGTAACAGTACGAAATCTGCTCGGATGTGGGAGGTATGATGATGAGGTCCTCAGGCCGATCATAGCCAGATCTGAAGAACTGGTTCACATGGCTTTTGAAAAAAGAATAAAACAGCTGCCGGGAGTGATGCCGGGGCTTACATGGTTCCTCATGGAAAAGGGATCTGTCAGGAATATGAATCTTTTTGCCAGATTTTAGGAAATATACCCAGGGTGACAGAATGGCTCAAAAATGGGGAAAAAGAAATCAGGGAAAGATTTCGTAGGAAATAAAATCAGGGAAAATGGAAATATTACATAAAAATAAAGGAGACTGTTATCAGAAACAGATGTAAGCGTCTGTTATAAATAACAGTCTCTTTTTATATTGGTTATCGTGTGGTATTTCCTTTTATGAATTTGACATCATTTATAACAACATCATCTGTCAGGTTTTCACCGTTTATTTTTCGTAACAGTACATCGACAATAGTGTCAGCAAGTTTTTCAAATGGTTGGCGTACATAAGAGAGTGAAGGATACACATAATTGCTTATATCTACACCGTCATATCCGACAATAATATAATCATCTGGAATTTTTTTCCCTTTTTCCAATATATATTTTATTGCATAAGATACAATAATATCTGTCGAAAAGACACCATCTATTTCAGGATGACTGTCTAACTGTTTTTGAATAATTTTGCAGTAAGAGGAAATATCAAATTCATCGGCTTTTAATTCATAATCAATACATTTGATATTATGTTCAAGCAATTCATCTGCAAATACAGAGTGTCTCATCCAGGCAGGGGATTTAATGTCAGAGTCTCCACGAATCTGAAGGACACAGCGCGCATTGCCGTCTATAAAAGGTCGGGCAGCTAACTTACCACCGCGAATATGATTAGAGTGAACAGAAGGAATTGACTCATCAAGGAATACATCCATTGCAACGAGCGGAAGAGACAAATCCTTGTAGTCAGAAGTCTGGAGATAGTGAGTAGCTACAATTGCTCCATCTACTTTGTTCTGTCGAAGCATATCCAGATAACTTTGTTCGCGCATGTCATTTCTTTGTGTATTACAGAGTATGAGTTTATATCCATGGTTAAAAAGAGAAATTTCAAGCAAATGTGTCATTTCTGCAAAAAAAGGATGAGAAACATCAGGAACCAGAAGCCCTATGAAGTTGGTTTTTTGCTTGGAAAGACTGCGGGCAAGCTGGTTGGGCTGATAATTTAGTTTGGCCATTGCATCGTACACTTTTTTGTACGTATCTTCAGAAATATAACCTCTTTTATTTAGTACACGAGATACGGTAGTGACGGACACACCGGAAAGAGCAGCCACATCTTTGATTGTTGCCATGTAAGAACCTCCTTTAAATATTAGATTTATAATAATATATATTGAAAAATGTGTCAACCGTTAACATAAAAAATATGTCAACCGTTAACATGCTGCGCAAAAATAAAAATATACAAATAATGCACAAAAAAATGTTGCAAAATTCATAAAAACAATAAAATGTGACGATACATATTGACAAAATACAGAAGCAATGTTATTCTCGTCGTATCAGATGTGATAACCGGTTGACATACAAGAAAGGAGATTAATATGAAGAAAAAAACAGCAGCAATGGTACTGGCAGCATTAATGGCATTCTCTATGACTGCATGTGGAAATGACAGTACACAGAAGGAAGATGACAGTACAGCAGCAGATCAGGAAACAACAGAAGCAACTGAAACAGCAGACAATACAGTGGCAGACGACACCGCATCAGGTGATGAAGCAGTTGAGCTTCACTGGCTTAATAAGTGTGAGAGTGATGTGGAAGCTCAGATATGGCAGCAGGTAGCAGATCTTGTCCATGAGAAATATCCAAATATCACAGTAACAGTTGAGAATACAGACTGGACAAGTTACTGGACAAAACTTCCTGTAGAACTGGCGAGTGGCAATGCACCTGATTTAATATATATGCATTTTTCCAGAGCATCAGATTATACAAACTCTATGCTTCCAATCAGCGATTATATCGAAAAAGATGAAGATATAAATATTGATGATTTCTATTCAGGAATTCTCGATTCCTTTATATTCGATGATCAGGTTTATGCACTTCCATATGACTTCGGTCCATATATTATGTACTACAATAAAGATCTGTTTGATAAATATGGAGTTGAATATCCGGATGAAAATACAACCTGGGAAGAATTTAAAGATAAATGTAAACAGCTGACACAGGATGGAAACTACGGAACAGTATTTGCTTCCAGTCTGGATTATTATGATCCTCAGGTTCTGTCACTGGGAGGAGAAATTATTAACGAAAAAGGTGAATTTGATATTACAGGTGATAAGACTACAGCAGCGTTACAGTCTCTGGCAGATCTGATCAATGTAGATAAAGTTGCTCCAAAGATTGCTGATACAGCGAATACAGTATGGAACTGGGAACAGTTTGAAGGCGGTAATATCGGAATGTTGATAGATGGACCGTGGACTGTCACAAATGTTGTAAATTACTGTGATTTTAATGTTGGATATTCTATTATTCCTAAGGCTGAAAAACAGGTTACAACAATTAATGGTTCAGCACTTGCTGTAACTTCAGAATCAAAACATCCGAAGGAAGCGTATCAGGCACTGGAAGTTCTGACAAGCCCAGAAGCACAGAAACTTCTGGCAGAGAATGGAAGAGCACTTCCGTCACGTGACTCTGTAAGAGATTATTATTATGAGTCAACAAGTGAACAGGAAGGACTGGAAGATGCGATAAAGAAATCTATGGAAATTGGTGTGCCATATTATGTTACCAAGAAATATTCTGAAGTAAGCACTGTTTTCAATTCAGGAATGGATACAGTTTGGGCAGGCGAAGTATCAGCAGAAGATGCAGCGAAAGATATTCAGGCACAGGTAGACATGATTTTACAGTAATAAGGCAGATGAGGCAGGTGAGAGAACTTACCTGCCTTACTTAAAAAGAGGTGAAAACGGACGTGAAAATAAATAAAAAAAACAAATCTTGTAGAAAAAAAGAGAAGAGTGATCTCGGTGCTGCGATTTTATTTCTTGCACCCAATTTCATTGGATTTTTGATATTTACACTGATACCAATGGTATTCTCGCTGGTTATGAGTTTATATGACTGGCCTCTTACAGGAACTCATACATTTGTTGGATTAAAAAACTTTATAACTTTGTTTACTAAAGATATTTTGTTTTTTAAGGTAATGAAAAATACGTTTGTATATGTTATTGCGTATGTGGCTTTAAATGTAGTAATAGCACTTGGAATGGCCGTGTGGATTACAAGTTTGAAAAAAGCAAATCAGTTTTTCAGATCTGTTTTTTTCCTTCCAATGATGGTAGGTATTGTATCTTCAACCATGATTTTTAAATGGATTTTGAATGATACGGGAATTGTAAATACAGTGTTACGTTTTTTTGGAGCAGAAGGATTTAACTGGTTTGGAAGTACAAAGACAGCAATGATCGCAGTTGTGATCGTCAGTATCTGGCAGGGATTTGGATATAACATGGTTATTTTTATTTCCGGGTTACTGAGCGTTCCCAAATCATTGACAGAGGCCGCTAAGATAGACGGGGCAAATTCAATCCAGATTTTCTTTAAGATAACACTTCCTGCAATGTCACCATCAATTTTCTTTGCAGTGGTAATGACTGTTATCAGTTCCTTTCAGGTATTTGATCAGACATTTGTATCAACAATGGGAGGACCTAATAATGAAACAAACACGATGGTACTGTACCTGTATAACAATGCATTTAAATATCAGAGACTGGGATACGCGTCTGCGATTGCCTGGGTATTATTCTTCTGTATGCTTATTATTACAGGCATTTTGATGAAACAGCAAAAACGTTTAGTAAATTATGACTCATAAGCAGGAGGCTTACATGAAGAAAAAAAGAGGAATTATATCAATTGTTCTTATCAGCATAATAGCTGTAATATTTATTATTCCGCTGGTATATATGGTTTCTACATCATTGAAACCAAAGTCGGAAGTTTTGCAGGATACTATATCATTGATTGGTTCCAGAGTAACTACTGAAAACTATGAGAGAGCATGGAATGCATTTCCATTTGCCAGATATATGTTTAACTCAATTTTCGTAGGACTGGCAACAACGGCACTGACAGTATTCACATCAGCAATGGCGGCATATGCATTTGCAAGATTGAAATTTAAGGGAAGAGATAAGGTGTTTTTTGTATATCTGTCAACATTAATGGTGCCGATTCAGGTAACTATCATACCATTATACATGATATTACGTATATTGGGATGGCATGATTCTTATGCCGCATTGATTGTACCTCCAGTTTTCAGCGCATTTGGTGTGTTCATGCTCCGGCAGTTCTTTCTTACTATCCCGGCAGAAATTGAAGAGGCTGCTAAAATAGATGGATGCAGCAGGGTGGCAATTTTTCTGAGAATCATTTTGCCAATGTCAAAACCAGGTCTTGCATCACTGGCAATATTTACGTTTGTAAATTCATGGAAATCTTTCTTCTGGCCACTGATCGTTACATCATCAGACAAGTACAAAACTCTTCCTATAGGTTTATATGCGTTCAGCGGACAATACGGAACAGACTGGTCAGCATTGATGGCTGCAACAGCAATCAGCATTATACCGGGAGTTATTTTCTATATAATTTTCCAGAAATCCCTGGTTGAAGGAATATCACTGACAGGAATGGGTGGAAGATAGATGAGTAAGGAGGGACAGTAATGTCTTTTGTATTTAATGAAGCAGAATTCAAAAAAGAAAGCGAAGAATTTTATAGCACATATCCGGTTGATGTATCGGAAATCGAAAATGAATTGAATCAGCGTTATGAGAAAGAAAAAGTATCTGCAATGGTACAGAAAAAATGGACATATGAGGCAATTGCACAGAAATGCAAAGTCAAAGTTTTCAGGTACTGTCCTTTTTATTCAGAAGTCATTACAGGAAGGGACAGAAATTCAGTTGCAGGGGCATTTCCTCCAATACCGGGGCTTGGCTGCTGGGCGCTCAGAACGCATTATCCGGTAAAGGAATTTGATGACTGGAGAAAGCCATATGTGGAAAGAGACCTCCTTTTTGCAGAGATGATGACAGATCATTCACATCATTATGCTGATGTAGAACGTGTACTTTATGATGGATTTGAGAAGATCCGAAAAGAAGTTTCGGAAATGAAAGCCGAAAGTACAGAAGAACAGGAATTCAAGGACAGCATGCTGGCAGCCTGTGATGCGGCAATTACATTGGGATATAAATTCTCAGAAGAAGCAGACAGAATGCTCCAGACAGAAAAAGATGATTCTGTACGGGAACAGCTTATCCGAATCCGTGACACAGCAGGAAGAGTTCCACGTCTTCCGGCAAAGACATTTTATGAAGCATTGACATCTGTGTGGTTTACAAGAGAACTTTGTACTGCAATGGAAGGCAGCGGATTTGCAGTCATGGGACACTATGACAGGATTTTGTATCCATATTACAGAAAAGACATTGAAGAACAACGAATCACAAAAGAAGAAGCTCAGAATCTGATAGATTGTATGATGCTGATAACAGAAGCAAGATGGAAACATAATGAGAACACAAGTGGAACAAATGCTTCTGTAGTGATTGGTGGTTGTGACAGGGAAGGAAATATCATTTATAACGAAGTTACAGAAATGATATTAAATTCATTTGAAAAGTATGAGGTATCAAGTCCTAAACTGCAAATCAGAATCTCTTCAAAACATCCTGATAAATACAAAAAACATGTTGCACTGATCGCAAAATTAGGACGCAACTGTCTTTCAATCCTGAATGACGATGTTTTGATTGAAGCTCATCACAGAGCAGGGAAAAAAATAGAAGATTGTAGGATGTACCTTGCAGGTGGATGTCAGGAGCCGGTTCTTTCTAACGAATGTAATTCAAGAGCATTTATGTATCTTAATTTACCGCTGCTTTTGGATGCAATGCTATTTCCAAAAGAACTGGACTTCTGGTCAAAGGAAAATCTCAGAATGTCCAGAGTTGATACAGCACAGAATTTTGAACAGTTTTATGAGAGTGTTGTATATAACACGGCACAGTTTCTTGCGATGTGTGCAGTACATTATTATCGCTTTGAACAGATATGGAGTGAAATAAATCCGATGCCATTATATTCTGCAACTATGAAAAGCTGTATTGAGAAGAAGACCGAAATTACAAAAGGTGGGGCTGTATATAATTCTACCAGCTTTTCACTGATTGGAATTGGTACGTTTATTGATTCACTTTATGCGATTAAGAAGACTGTATTTGAAGACAGAAAATATACACTGGAACATCTGAAAGAGATGATCAAGGCTGATTTTCAGGGGTTTGAGGCAGATAGACAGTATCTGATGAATAAGCTTCCAAAATATGGACAGCCGGATGCCGGAGTAGATAAACTTGCAAAACAGGTATTTCATGATCTTGCAAAACACTCTTCAGGTATGCCGAATCCAAGAGGCGGATATTACGAAGCTTCATTATTTGCATTCTTCTTTTATGATGTTGTAAAAGAAAATACATGGGCCACACCTGATGGAAGGCATGCGGGACAAAGAATATCAAGAGGCTGTAATCCAGGTGAAACTTCGGAAAATATTGATGCAGCTACACTGATGAATTCTTTGCGGTCAATTGACATGGCAGAATATCCGGGCTGTGGGGTGACTTATCTGGAAATGCCGGTAAGTCAGACAGATACAGATGTAGCATTATTTGAATATGTGCTGAGTGCCTTTGTTCATTGTGGAGGAAGTGCATTAGACTTCAATGTTGTCGATAAAGACAAATTGATAAAAGCAAAAGAAAATCCTGATCAGTACAGAAATCTTGTGGTCAGAGTGTGTGGCTACAGCGCTCCATTCATATCATTGAGCGAAGAATTACAGGATGAAATTATACAGAGGGCTTTAAGAAATGGATAATACAATTCGAATTACCAATATTCAGCATTTTTCTGTACATGATGGACCGGGAGTCAGGACAACTGTATTTACTAAAGGATGTAATCTGAAATGCCAGTGGTGTCATAATCCGGAAACAATACAGGCGAAACCTCAGATTTCTTACAATGAAGAATTATGTATTGGATGTGGAATGTGTACTCAAATATGTCCAGAACATCACAGATTTGATGTACAGAATGGCAGGCATATTTATGAAAGAAAAGATTGTAAAGTATGCGAAAAATGTGCTGAACAGTGTCCGACCAATGCTTTGTCAGTGTATGGAGTTAGTAAAACAGTTGAAGAGATTGTTGAGGAAGCATACAGAGACTCTATGGTATTTCCAGAGTTTGGAGGAGTTACATTTTCAGGTGGAGAATGTCTTCTTCAGGCGAAAAATATAAAGAAAACAGCAGAAATTCTGAAGCAGAGAGGAATACATATCTGTATAGATACCGCTTTAAATGTAGCATGGGACACAATAGAAGGGATACTGCCATATACGGATCTTTTTTTAGTAGATGTCAAAGCTGGTACCGAAGACACGCACAGAAAATATACTGGTGTAACGAACAGAATGATAAAAGAAAATTTGCAAAAATTATCACAGGAAGCGGACATCTGGATTCGTATTCCAATGGTACATAATGTGAATGATACAGAACAGGAGCTTGATGAAATAATAAAATATATCAGTTCATTGGGTGATGGAGTCAAAAAGATTCAACTATTAAAATATCATTCTTTAGGCAAAATGAAATACCAGTGGATTGGAAAAGAGTGTGTGAAATTTGAAGAACCGGATGAAGTGCACAGAGAATATATATTAAGTAGAATGAGAAAGTTGCCGTTTTATGTTGAATGGAATTAATAGCGTACAGAAAGATGATGACAGAAAAATCTGGAGAAGAGAATGGAGATACCAGAAATTAGATAAAGAAAATAATTTCTGCATACCATTTGATTATATGACTACAGACTGGCCAGATATTAAGATGTTTGATGTTGAAGAGAAAGATTTCCGATTTAAAGCAGAGGGATATGAAATCAGTCTTATGCTGGATGTTGGTATGAATCATGTAATTTATATAAGGACACTAGGAATCAGCATTATATGGGATGCTTTTCAGAACAGATTACATTTAAATAATCAGGAAACCTATCTTCATCATCAAAATGGAATTATCCAGCTGAAAATTACCCGAAAAGGAACTGAATGTCGAGTTCAGGGAGGTGAGAGAGAACTAAATATATATGATTCGGGGCAGTATGATTTACATGTACAGATTGATACAAAATGTGGAAATGCCGGAGCATTTGAAAGTGAAAATAATGGGATGCTGGTATGGATGGAGGTATGTGGAATTCATACAGCCGATGAGTATAAGGAAGAGATTATTTCAGAGGAAACGAGAAGAGAACTGGTATGCAAGGACAAATTATTTTTCAAAAATGATCATTATTCAATTTATTATAATCATCTTGAAGATGAGATGTATGGAAAGCCAGATGCATATGTAGTTTCTCCTGAACATGTGATTTCGTTGCAGCGGGTGACAGAAGAATTTCAGTGGTGTCATAACCCTATGGGAGATATGACAAGAGTATTGAATAGAGGAAGTGAATGGAAGAGAGAAAGTTCACGGGAAGAATTCAGAATCAGTACCGGAATTCCAGCTGTAGATGCTGCATTTCAGATTGCAATGGATGTTCTTGATAAGGCAAAATCTCCACAATATGCCTTTGAGGGTGAACAGGGAATGTGGTCAGCCGGAGCTTTTCAGGGAACTGGAATGGGGTTTGGAGTCTGGTGTCGGGATACAATGCAGATGCTGCTAAGAGGTATTGGCTTTATTGAATCTGGTATAACCAGAAGAACAGTAGAATATATTCTAAAATCAGGAAAAGACAATGCAGTGGATGGCCTGGCAGCAGTAGTTATTTCTGTCTGGGAGTACTATCTGGTTTCACATGACAGAGAACTCTTGTTAAAAAATGCAGATACGATAAAAGCAAAAATACAACAGTGTGAAAAAGTATTTAACGAAGAAAAAGGATTAGTTTATGCAGCATTCTGTTCCTCAAATGATGCTTACGAAGATACGGAAGCAGGGGGCTATGCCTTAAGCACAGAAATTTATTTTATGTATGCTTTTGAATGTGCATTTAATATCCTGAAATGTCTAGGAGAACCAGCGGAACACTATAAATTTTTAGCAGCACAGATGCTGGAAATGATACGAAATAAGTACTGGAATCCGACCGCTGGAATATTTACGTCGGGGCCTGACGGGTCAGTGGCATTTAAAGATGAGGTATGGGAAACAGCAGGTGAAGAAGGTGTTATCTGGAACATCTGGGGAATCGCATCTGAAGAGCAGAAAAATTTGATTATGGATAATCTGGAGCATAAAATAATAACACCGTATGGTATTCCGCTGATGCCGGGACATCTTGAAAAAACTCATTTGGCAAGGTCTGTATGGACGGTTTATACGACCGGATATGCAGTTGCAGCTGCAGAACTTGGAAAAGAAGAATTACTTGTCACTTTGATCGCACAGCAGATCAGAAATGCTGTTTTTAATAAGACATTTTATGAAGTTTATAATGCAGATGATGGACGAGCATGGAGATGGCCTGCACAGACATGGAATGCAATTGCTTATATATCGTTATTACTGTCAGGTGTATTCGGTCTGAAAAAAGATATAGAAGGAATATGGTTTGAGGGATTTATTCCGACAGTGTTATCAGAAATCAGAATTTTCAATCTCAGATATGTCAATATGTGTCTTGATGTGTCCTCAGAAGGTGAAGGGAAAATTGTAAAAATGACACTGGATGGAGTAGAGGTCAAGAAAATTTTCTGGAATTTGCAAGGACATCATAAGGTAAAACTTATATGCAGAAAAGAGGACTAAAATGAAGGGAATTATAGTAGAAAAAGATGGAACGATTCGTCTGGCAGATGATATTCCGATGCCAGAACCAGGACCATATGAAGCATTGGTCAAAATAGAAAGCTGTATGATATGTAATGGAACAGATATGGAAATTATTCGGGGAGAACTGCCGGAAGCTCAGGTATTCCCGACAGTTCTCGGACATGAAAGTGCCGGAAGAGTTGTCCAAATCGGTGAAAAAGTAAAAGCCTATAAAATTGGAGACATGGTTGTTCGCGCAAGTCTTCCAGCATCTGATAAATATGCAAGTTCCTGGGGTGGATTTTCCGAATACGGACTGGTGACAGATGCGAAAGCCATGGAAGAGGATGGAAAATCATACGCTCCGGGCCTGACGCAGCAGGTTGTTCCGGCAGGAATTACAGCAGTGCAGGCATCCCTGATGATCACACTGAAAGAGACATGCAGTGCAGTGAACCGAATGAATGTAAAAAAGGAAGATCATATTGTGATCGTCGGAGATGGACCGGTTGGTCTGTGCTTTCTTTCCAACCTGATCTGTGAAGGATATACGGATGTACAGATGATTGGAAATCGTGACAGCAGCCTGGAAATAGCTAAAAAGATCGGTGCAAAAGAAGTGTGCAATAATCACGATGCTGATCGAAAAGCGGAATTTCTGGAGAAAGAAAAAGGCAAAGTTACACTTTATCTGGATACGATCGGAAGTCTGACAACGATTGACCAGGGAATGAAGATAATCGCGCAGGAAGGCAAGATTGCAGTATATGGCCTGAGAACAGGAAATGAATTAAAACTTGATATCAGTCAGATGAGAAATTTTACGGTTCAGTTTGTACAGTGGCCGATTGAGACGGAAGAGATGAAAACGCATGACCAGATTGCGGAGGCAATTCTGAATGGAGAACTCAATACAGATCTGTTGATTTCACATGTATTTCCTGTTGAAAGATTTCAGGAAGGGTTTGATGCGATTAAAGAGAAAAGAGCGCTGAAAGTAGCATTGCTCTTTGGTGGTGATAGATAGGGGACTGCCTATGTTAAAATGCAAAATCAACATAAATCTGTAGAAAATCCCGGCAAAACTGCCGGGATTTTAAGTTATGACAAACATCTGTTGCAGAAGACCAAATCACAGGTCTTCTATTTTTAATGCAGTATAGATATTGGTCTGCCTGGAATCGGCCGGGTTGAAAGTGACCTTCACGGAACTGCCGGTAAGAAGTCCGCCAGTGGATTCATTAGAGGCACTTTCTGTATTGCAGGTGATTCGCACGCCATCAGAAGTCAGAAGGGTGATGGTGTTGGCAGTGGATGCAGTAATTTCTCCGGAAATAGTGAAGCCGGTATTGCGTTCACTTAAGTTTTCCGGGATATCTCCGGTGATACCGAGGATTGTGAGTCCATCAAGGGTTGTTCCATTGAAGTCTCCGGTATAAATTACATTTACATGTGCTCCGGATTCGATTCCACCACTGAAATAACAGGGAATTGCAGACATGTCCAGATTCAGGATGTTTGTGGTATTCTCTGGGGATACCTGAAGGATATTTGTCTGAATGTTCTGGATCACAGCCCGGAGTTTGTTTTCCGGTTTGATCTCAACTCCCTCCTGAGGTGCAGGAGTAGGAGTGGGTGCAGGCACATTGAGCGGATCAATATCAGAAACACTGTAGATTTTCATCTGAGAACCATCAAGTACATTTGGATCATCGGCTGAAGCTGGACCAAAATCTCCCTTATAGTGAAGATAAACCCAATTGCCGGCTTTGATGCCGCCCTGATAATATTGTTCTGTTCCTGTGATCGGGAAAGTAACGGTTTTTCCACCTTTAGATCTGATCGTAATGGAATTGGCGGTCAGATTCTGAACCTGTCCACGCGTAGTTCCTTCTTTTACTTCGGAAGTATCATGATAGTCGTCAACAACTTTGAGCACGCGGACAGCACCTGTATCCGTACTGTCAAGCTGCCCTTCGTAGATTACGCTGACAGCATCGCCACAGAGCATTCCGTCTGCACATTCCAGAGTTGCCTGGGAAATATCAAAGACATAGTTATCCGATCCGCTGAGAAGAGTAAGCTGATTACCGGTAAAATACTGAAGAGTACCCCGGATCTCATCCATATATACACGGGTGCTCCCAGGATTGATGTCCTGAATCTGTGTATCTTCTGAATCTGAGAAACGATCAACAACATCTCCCAGACTGCAGCCGGATAAAGTGATCAGAAAAAGTGATCCGATACAGACCACCAGTATTTTTTTCATGAAACTCCTTTCTGTGTTACAGCTTCAGGCTGCACACGGAACCAATACGTATAAAAATCAGTAAAGCCAAGAGATGCATACAGTCGTTTGGCAGCGGTATTTCCCTGAACGACCTGAAGATAGGCATTTTCAGCACCTTTTTTCATGCCCTCCGTGAGAAGTGCAGTACAGATCTGGCGTGCAAATCCCTGTCCGCGATAGTTTTCCTTTACATGGATCGCGTAGATTCCGATGTAGTCACGGTCAAGGATACCAAGTCCTGTAGCGATGATCTTCCCCTCTTTCCAGATGGAAGCACAGATCGTTTCTTTGGGAATGGCACGATACATAGAAGGAACAACGGCCCGGTGGATCGGGTTTGTCATTCCTTTCAGATCAAAAAGACTTGTGATCCAGATATCCGGAATCTCATCCGTGATCGTTACGGCAGAATATGGCGCATCCAGACGTGCATCACTCAGATGAAGCGTCATGACTTCAGTTACATGCTGGATCTCATAACCACGGTTTTCGAGAGTATAATCAAAATCCGGAGATACCAGCGGACTGATCTTAAAGATAGCAGGAGATCCCAGACGTTTGTAAACATCTTCGCAGTAGGCAACCTTTTCACGCCATGGAAGCGTAGAGTTTCCAAATTGTTCCACACTGTTGGTACGGTGCGTATAGAAATAAGAAAATCGCAGGATCCAGCCATCGTAAAGCTCCATTTTGTGAGATGGCCAGGCATTCAGTGACATATCTTCGATTTTTTTGATGTTTTTTTCCATGATGAAGATAAAGCCCCCCTTTTGCTGTTGCTTTTTATTATACCCAACAGAAGCGGATTGTGCAACCGCAAGTCCGGTGCATAAATGTCGGAAATACAGAGAATTTGGCGAACGAATCTTCTTTACAAAACGGCACGGTCCGTTCTATAATAAAACTCACCAGAGATCTTCTGGTATTCATAACCGTCGGTTCAGACGGAAATCCCTTTTTTATAATTGAGATAATTGTATACAGAAAGGAGTGTGATGGGTGTTATTGGTGGCAGGATACTGCTTCTGACGATCACCGGAGTTGCTGTTTTAATGGATCTGTATCAGATGAAAATAAAAAACAGCTGGATCCTTTTTTCGATGCTGATCGGGTTCGGATATGATCTGTGGCGTGGAGGATGGAATGGAACGGCATTTTTTATTTCAGGTACAGGAATTCCACTGGTGGTTCTCGGATGGCTGTTTTATTTCCGAATGCTTGGTTCGGGAGATATCAAACTTTTTTGTGTACTGGGAGGAATTATGGGACCAGTACATATTCTGTGGTGTATCTGGTATGCATTTCTGACAGGAGGGCTGCTTTCACTGGCCATTCTGATCTTGTGCGGCGGTTTCAGCCAGCGAATCCAATATTTGGTCAAATATATGAAAACGTATATCCGGACAGGCGAACGGAAAGCTTATTACCGAAATGGGACTGCGTGGGAAAATATTCATTTCACGGTTCCTGTCTTTATGAGTGTGATGCTGTATGCAGGAGGTATGTATTGAAAAAACAAATTTTTGCAGTCTGTGATCTGGAGGCAGAGTATGCCTGCAACTTTATGGACTATCTGAATCAGAAGAAAAATATCCCTTTTGAAATCCAGGCTTTTACCAGTGTGGAAAGTCTGGTGGCATATGTGAAGAAGAACCCCGTAGAGTTGCTGTTGATTTCTTCGGAGGCAATGTGCCGGGAAATAGGAGAACTGGATATTGGTAAGATCGTGATCCTGACAGAGGGAAGTAAGCCAAAGGAACTGGAGAAGTATACTGGTGTGTATAAATATCAGGCATCATCAGATGTAGTACGCGAAGTGATGGCCTGTTATGGTGCGGAGAAGGCAATTCTTCCGGCGCAGCTGCCAGTATTAAAGAAGACGACGGAGATACTGGGAGTATATTCGCCGCTGGGAGGCTGCCTTCAGACTTGCTTTGCACTGACACTGGCGCAGATATTGGGCAGGGAAAAAAGTGTCCTTTATCTGAATCTGGAAGAGTATGCCGGGTTTGAAGAACTGATGCAGAAAAAATTTTTACATACACTCAGTGATCTTCTGTATTTTGTAAAACAGGGAAGTACAGGGATTGCAGTTAAGATGAATGGAATGGCAGAGAGTATGGGAAACGTGGATTTTATTCCACCTGTGCAGTCACCGGAGGATATCAGAGGAACTTCCTGGCAGGATTGGGAACATCTTTTGCAGGAGATCATTCTCCACAGTTCTTATGAGATGATTGTACTTGATATAGGAAACGGGATCGAGGAGGTTTTTCAGATGCTGGACATGTGTACTACGGTTTATACTCCGATAAAAACAGACAAAATGTCACGGAGTAAACTGGCACAGTTTGAAGAACTTCTGAGTGTGCGGGATTATCCGCAGATTTTGAGCCGTATGGTAAAACTGAATCTGCCGTATGGACAGGAAGTCCTGGCAGAGCCGTTTCGCGCAGAGCAGCTGGTCTGGGGAACGCTTGGCGATTTTGTCAGAGAACTGCTCGGAAAGGATGAGGTATGAGTAGAGAAACTTTTCAGTCACTGAGAATGCTTCTGATGGAAAAACTGGACCTTGCAAGAGAACTGACCGATGAAGAGATCCTGGAAGAAATTGATACACTGATTCTGGAGAGGATGCGGGATTCCTGCCTTTCTCTGAAGGAAAAAGTACAGCTCCGTCAGGAATTGTTTCATTCTGTAAGAAAACTGGATGTGCTACAGGAACTGATCGAGGACGAAACGGTGACAGAGATCATGGTGAATGGTCCGGATGCAATATTTGTGGAACGGGCCGGAAAGCTTTCCCGTTGGGAAAAGACCTTTACTTCCGGAGAAAAGCTGGAAGATGTGATCCAGCAGATCGTCGGAAAATGCAACCGGGTGGTCAACGAATCAATGCCTATTGTGGATGCCCGTCTGGAGAACGGAGCCAGAGTGAATGCGGTGGTCCGCCCGGTTGCATTGAATGGTCCGATACTGACGATCCGCCGTTTTCCGGATACACCGATCACCATGGAAAAACTGATCGCGCTTGGAAGTCTGTCTGCGGAATGTGCGGAATTTCTGAAAACACTGGTCAGGGCAAGATATTCCATGGTCATTGGCGGAGGAACAGGAAGTGGAAAAACAACGTTTCTAGGAGCACTGTCCAATTTTATACCCAGTGACGAGAGACTGATCACTATTGAAGACAATGCAGAACTGAAGATTCAGGGTATTGAGAATCTGGTACGGCTGGAGGCAAAGATGGCAAATACAGAAGGTGCAACATCAGTTACGATACGTGATCTGATCAAGACCGCTCTTCGTATGCGACCGGACCGTATTGTTGTGGGTGAAGTCCGCGGAGGCGAGGCGGTAGATATGCTACAGGCACTGAATACCGGTCATGAAGGCAGTTTGAGTACGGCACATGCCAATTCGGCCGAGGATATGCTCTCTCGTCTGGAAACAATGACTTTGATGGGAGTAGATCTTCCGCTGGAAGCGATTCGACGTCAGATTGCCTCAGGAGTGGATATACTGATCCATCTGGGAAGAATGCGGGATAAAAGCCGGAAAGTACTGGAGATAACAGAAATCTGTGGATTCGAAGATCATGAAATAAAAACCCGGACATTATATCAGTGGCAGGAGGGAAAAGGGCTGGTGCAGATTGCGTCCCTTCTGAACCGGGAAAAACTGATACGGGCAGGGGTGACTATATGAAACAGAATTATGCGGAATATCATTTTTCAAAAACAGAGATTCTGAAATATCTGATACAGAGCATTCTGCTCTGTGGAGCAATGGATTATCTGTTTTATCAAAACTGGTGGCTGATGCTGCTGACAGTTCCTGTTACTGTCCTGTTTATGAGACTGAAAAAGAAAGGATTGATCAGAGAACGAAAAAGGAAACTGAATTATCAGTTCAAGGATGCACTGAATGCATTAAGCGTAGCTGTACAGGCTGGTTACTCTGTCGAAAATGCAGTGGCAGCATGTTCCAGGGATCTGGAGAGACTGTATCCGAAAGAGACAGATATCGTGAAGGAGTTTCATTACATAGAAACACAGCTCAGAGTCAGTGTTCCGGTTGAGGAACTTTTACTGAGCCTTGGAGACAGGAGTGGTATTGAAGATGTGGAAAATTTTGCTGCAGTATTTTACACCGCCAAGAGAACCGGTGGAGATATGAATCGGATCATACAGACTTCTGCGCGGATGCTTGGAGACAAGATCGATGTCCGTAAAGAAATTGAGACAACGCTGGCGGCGAAGAAAGCAGAACAGATGATCATGAGTCTGATGCCGGCCGGAATCATTCTCTACCTGAAACTGACCTCTCCGGGATTCTTAAGCGTACTGTATGGAAATCTTTTTGGAATGTGTGCGATGACACTTTGTCTAGGGATTTATGTGTTATCTTACTGGCTTGGGCGCAGAATTGTTGATATTGAAGTGTAGGAGAAAGCAGTATGTGGGTACATTTTATTATTTTTATGACAGCGTTTGGCACTGTGCTAGTCTGGAAAGCAGGGTGGCTCAGGCTGGATGGTATTGCTGATAAAGAAAGCCTCCGTTTGTTTCTGATCGTTGCCGTCTGTGGAAATCTGGCAGGAATGGCGATGACACTGACAAATGGAAACAGTGAAATTTATCAGAAAGGCCACAGAATCGAGAAGAGTGAGGATGGGGCTTATACGGAGGAACTGCAGGTTTCCGTAGGTGATGGGAAGCCGGAGAAAGTTGCTGTTCAGATTCCGGAAAAAGAGACAGAAGAAACGGAAGCGGAAAATGCACAAGTGAAGCAGTCACCGGAAGAAATGAGACAGAAAGAGCTGAAAGAAGTGATTGAACAGTATAACAGGGAAAAACAGGATCCGGATTATTATTATCTGCCGGATTCCTGGGATGGCCAGACACTTAAGTGGCAGAAACCCGGGGAGAGTACTGGAACACTTCTGGCAGCACTGGCCCTGTTTGCGGCAGTCGTGCTGATGTTAAAAAAAGCGAGAGAACAGCAGGAAGAGATGGCCAAACGGGCAGAACAGCTTCTGATGGATTATCCGTCGCTGATCATGAAGTTTACACTTCTGATCCAGGCAGGTATGACGGTTCGCAGAGCATTTCAGAAGATCAGTTCAGATTATCTGAGAAATTGTCCGAAAGAAGGACGATATGCATATGAAGCCGTGACGACGACCTGCCATGAAATGGACAGTGGTGTGGCAGAACTGGAAGCTTACCGAAGGTTTGGAGAGCGGTGTGGACAGATGAAATATAAAACATTTTCTACGATCCTGATTCAGAATCTCCAGAAAGGCGGACACAGGATGGCAGATCTTCTGGAAAAAGAAGCTCTGGAAGCATGGGATGAAAGAAAAAGAAAGGCAAGGGTAATGGGGGAAACAGCAGCAACAAAGTTGCTTGTTCCAATGATCATGATGCTTGCGGTGGTGATGGCGATCATCATGATACCTGCATTTTTGTCGTTCTATGGATGATTGTATAAAAAACGAGGAGGTAAAACAATGCGGGATTATCTGCAAACAGCAAAAGAATTTGTATACGAAGAAGATGCAGTAGGGGTTGTGGAGATTATTCTGATCCTGGTGGTGTTGATCAGCCTTGTCATTATTTTTAAAGAGCAGCTGACAAATCTGGTACAGGCAATCTTAAGTAAAATCACAAAACAGAGTAATTCAATTTGATGAAGAAAGGAGAGAGCCGATGGAGAAAAAGGGCAGTATTACTGTTTTTCTGGCGCTGATCTTAAGTCTCCTGCTATCACTGGTTGCAACGAGCATTCAATCTGTGCAGGCAGCGGCAGCGAGAACACAGATTTTGAACAGTATGGATATTGGACTTTATTCTTTGTTTGGACAATATGATCGTTTTCTTCTGAAAAATTATGATCTGTTTTTTCTGGATGGAACACAGGGAGGAACAGATCTGAATCTGGCAGCAGTTTATGATAACTTTGAGTCTTATATGAAACCGATACTGAAACAGAACAGTCAGAAGCTGAAACTCAGGCAGGGTGGTTTCAGTGGATATCGTCTGGCAACAGATGAAGATGGCGAAGTCTTTTACCAGCAGGCAGTCACTTATATGAAAGATACGCTTGGAAGTCAGGGAGTACAGACACTTGTGAAGCGATATAAGAAAAAAGAGCAGAAAGTGAAGCAGGCAGAGAAAGATGGAAAACAGGCGGAAGCAGGGAATACACTGGAAAATTATGATTCCGAAATGAATTCTGCGGCACAGAAGAGCCAGGAAGCCAAAGAGGCTTCAAAGAAGGAAGAATCCGGAGATTTTGGTGATGGCACTTCGGGAGAGAGTTTTTCAGATGGAGAGGTAAAACCGCAGGTGGTAAATCCAGTTCCGGTGATTCAGAGGATTCGGCGTATGGGACTTCTGGATCTGGTCGTTCCGGCATCAAAAGGAATTTCTGATCAGAAAATCTCACATGGAGATCTGTTATCAGGAAGAACACTTCAACAGGGAATGGCGATGCCGCAGAAAACGGGAAAAGATAATTCCGGATCAGCAAAAGTACTGTTTCAGCAGTATCTGATGGAGCATCTGGGAAACTATATTTCTCCTTCTGAAGCAGGGCTGCATTATCAGCTGGAATATCTTCTGGCGGGAAAGAAAAGTGATCAGGAAAATCTAAAAGCCGTGGCAAAGCGTCTTCTGCTGATCAGAGAGGGAATTAATGCATCCTGTCTTATGGCGGATGCCGGAAAAAGGGCCCAGATTCAGGCACTTGCCCTGGCAATTGCATCGGGATTTCTGATACCGCCTGCAGCAGTGGCGATTGAGGCGGCACTGATTTTGTGCTGGTCCTTTGCAGAAAGTATTCTGGATCTTCGGGAGCTGTTTCATGGAGGCAGAGTACCATTGACTAAGACGGCAGCAACCTGGCAGCTTTCTCTGGAAAACCTGCCGAATCTCCTTGAGGGACTGGACAGCCAGAGAAGGGATGCGAAAGGTGGAATGTCCTATGAAGATTATCTGCAGGTGCTGCTTTTGTCAAAATCAAAAGCAGTCAAGCTGACAAGAGGTATGGACATGATCGAAGTGGAAATCCGCAGTACAAAAGGAAAGGAAGGTTTCCGGCTGGACTGCTGCATAGAAGCGGCTGAAATATCTGTGGATGTAGAGGCAAACCGAAAGCAGACTTTTTCGGTGACAAGGCAGTACAGTTATATTTAAAAACTGGATTTAAATGGATTTAAGGAAATACGGGCGGCGACGAGCCGCCCCACGGAAAAGAGGTGCAGAAAGATGCTTTTTCAGAAGGAAAAAGATTATGGGAATACTATCACAAAGATAGGTAGAAAGAAAAACAAAAAAACGAGACTGCAAAAATGAAAGAAAA
>ENA-OQHL01000503-OQHL01000503.1-human-gut-metagenome-genome-assembly--contig:-NODE-503-length-26879-cov-8.113487_pt1 | contig 26879 bp, 31 predicted proteins | sample MGYA00242565_ERZ504723 | MGnify/ENA primary metagenome ERZ504723 (study PRJEB26092, sample SAMD00036211) | human gut metagenome | host: Homo sapiens | study: EMG produced TPA metagenomics assembly of... | reverse complement strand
TCATATATTTCCATGTATGGACTTAGCATCAATTTCTGCTGTTGTTCGATCATAAAAACACCGCCTATATTTGATAGATACATTGTACCAAATATAGACGGTATAATCTACTTTTTCAGTGCCCTCGCTGGGGAAAGAGGGAGGCGGTACAGAGAAGCTGGAATCAATTCAGGAAGTGCTTTACCGTATTCAGAAGATGGAATGGAAAGAGCAGAAAATTATCATGCAGACCATAGATTCTCTGATAGACAGTTTCAATGAATACAGGTGAATTTCACCATATATGGGGTGTAAAACAAAAAAACTCCCCATATATGCTAAGGATAATAGAATCCTGTGTTGTTAAAATGGAAAACAGAGAGATAAAGAAGGGAGATAGGATTGATGACAAGAGAAGAAAATTTGTTTTATCGGAAACAGTGTCCCTATGATGCAATGGGAGACTATTCTGTTTTGATGGAAAATGAAAAGAACATAAAAGCAGAAAGAAATGCCAAGAAGTCTGATGCTGGCATCAGACAGAAAATAAAGTAGAGAATATTGTAACTATTAGAAAGGGCAGTAAAGAAGTTTCAGGCTCTCGTTTAAAAAAAACGGGTGTGCCGGAAGCTGTTTTTTACTGTCCTTTTGGTCAGTTGAACAGTAAGAATCCTATCCTTTCTGCTGATGGGCTCCTGTTGCCAGTAGGCAGAAAGGTGGTAATTATGCTGACATTGCAGGAATTGAAACAGGTTGTAAGTAACAGGGAAGAAAGAAGAAAGGTTCCGTCCGCTAAATATTTAAGAGAAAATGAGGTAGCAGTTGCGAAGCAGAGGTTGATGGATTGTGCGGAAATTATCGCATATCAGACCGGATATGTTCTCTATTGTGTGGGGGACTATGCAACAGTTTTTCCATTATTTACCTGTCGAGATTATGTATATGAAGCAGAAAGAAAAATAGCAGTTGTTGAGGAGAATTTTTTCGATGATCAACCCTGGTATGTAAGGCTGATATTAGAAGGCGAAGACCGGCTGTGGAGAAACAGGGAAACACGAGAACATAATAATTGTGTTTCATAGCTGGTCTGCAATACCATAAGAAAGTTGTTCTGCATGAGTGACGAAGGCTATGAGATTTTTCTTATGGATCTGGAAGATTATAAAGCGGAACTGGAAGAGGAGGACGAGGAATGAGTACAAGTCAGTGTGCAGTATATCAGGTAAAAGAAACACCAGAGTACCGGGATGTTCGTTTCCGTTCCTATGAAAAGCTGAGAAGCGAAGGAAAGAGCGTCAGCATTGAGAACTATCAGCAGGTGTACATTGGAAGAATCCAGCCGAGGGAAACTCCGGCGGATATAAAAATACGACTGCAGAAACAACGACCGAAGAACTTCAAAGGTCATTCCATCGGATGCAGCGATGTTCTGGTTATCACAGATGAGGGAAAAACCACAGCTTACTATATTAATAAAGACGGATTCATCATTGTTCCAGAATTTCTCACAATCAAAAATTCCTCTGATACCAGACTTTCCATTGATACAACGGGATATGAAATCGAAGGAAAGAAAGGTCATGGCTTGCTCAGGATTATATTTTGATGAATGAGAAAAAATGGTTTCTGATGGAACATGAAGAGTATGGGACAAGAGCCGCCTATGTGATTCTCAGTGAAAACGGAGCAGTAGTTATGAATGACTGTTACAATGGCTTTGACGAAGAAGCAAGAAGGAACATTCAGAACTTTATGCAGCAACAGGCAGCAAAAGAACAGGAACAGCAAAGACAACAGCAGGTGCAATCACAAAAGCAGCCGAATCAGACACAGCAGTCACCAGAGCAGCAGAAAAAGAAACCAGAGCTGGCAAACTGGCAGAAGGTCATGGACAACGGAGAATATCTTCGTAGTGCAGAGATGGCAGAAGAAGCCAACTACAACATGATTGATGGACTGATGAACAATACTCCAAAGAAAAAAGATAAAAATGCTCCCTGGAGATCAGTGCTGAAGCGGCTTCGTAAGCATCAGCAAAAGATAGCCAGTCAGGGAAAAGGACAACCACAGCAACAAAGGGGAGTGGAAGAAGAGATGGAAAGGAAGAAGAAGTAATTTTCAACGGAAGTGGTCTTGCTACTTATGTGGCAAGGCCATTTTTGTTGAAAAAAAAGGATGGATGTTTATAATAATATGTATAAGGATTAGTTTAATTAGGAGAGGTGAAATATAATGAAATTTTGGACGATTCAATCACAAGAAGTATTAGATATCATAGAAAAAGAAGAAGTATACCATCCTCAATTTAGTAAAAGTCAGTATTACAAAAAATATTCTGAATTATATGACTTTATGTTGCGGTCGTTTAATAATATTAATAAATTTGATTGTAAGGGATTGATTTTTGCATTCTGTATAAGTATAAAAGATGTAATATGTCCTATAAGAAATGTAGAGGATTTTAGATATTTTATAAATATAAATAAGGATAAAGTTGTTTGTTTGTGGGATGAATTCTTGAAAAATAATGGTATGATTTTAGAGTTGGAAATTGAGTTGGGTAATGAATTTAATGATTTGGCATTATCATTTAATGATTTTCAATATATTATGCCAAGTCCTGTAAATGAAATATTGTTTGATCCATATACATATAAAATAAATTGTGACAAAATTCGTTCAAATATTGAAAAAGGAATTATCATGAGTTCAGGAGATTCTTATGATTTGATTCAATCGCATTTACCGTATATAAAAAAATCAGATATAAAAAATGTTTATAAAATATTTGAATTAGATTAATTATAATGTTTTATGGGGAAACAGATTTAAAATACAATAAATATTAAACGGGGGAGGAAGACGAGACCATGGCAGTAGGACAGATTACATGGGAAAAATTTATCACGAGTAATAATGATGCACGTGGTGTTAGATATAAATTTGAGGATTTGAGTAGACAATTGTTTGCGTATGAATTTCTTTCAAAAAATAATGTGTGCAAATATATTCATAGTAATCCAAATAATCCAGGGATCGAATCAGAACCTATATTGGATGAAGTAAATAATAGATATATTGGATATCAAGCTAAATTCTTTGATAATGATGCAGATTATAATCAAATTAAGGAGTCAGCACAAAAAGCAGTCAAGTATTATAAAGGAAAGTTAGAAGTTATCTATTTATTTTGTAATAAGCCTCTTACAACTACTAGTGATAGTTATAAGAAGATTGAAAAATTGTTAAATGATGCTGGTATTGCATTACAACTAATAACGGACACAGCTATACTTGATCTTGTTCGAAAATATCCGTCTTTAGGTAAATATTATTTTGATGATCATGGCATTTCACATGAATGGTTTGTAAATAGAGCATCTATAACAGTTAATATTCTTGGGGAACGTTTTAATGCTGATTTTAATGTAGATACAGAGGCATCAAGGAGTTTGTCTGTTTTTGTGCAAAATCAAGCTGCATTAAATTATTACAATGATAGAAAAAAGAATCTTGTCGAGGAAATTGATTCATTGCGGTGGGAACTTGATAGTGATGATTTATATAAATATGCTCGTAAACTTTCTGAATTTATTGTTACAATACCAGATGTAAAATTTGATTGTATTCATGATGTTGAGAATTGGCAAGAAATGATTTTTACAGAATTTCAACAGGATATACGTGAAATAGAAACAAAAATTGCAGATGTACAATTTGAGTGTGAAGAAATAAAAAGCGGTGAACAAAATAAAGCAGTTAGATTAAAAAAATATTTGAGAGAATTAAATAAACTCAAGGATTTGTTTTATCGGTTGGAATTATCTGAAATTGAGAAAAATTTGCTTAATAATAAGGTACTTATAGTTGAAGGAAAAGCTGGTATTGGAAAAACACAACTCTTTGCAAACGAAGCAATTTCATTACTTAAAGAAAATGACAATGCGTTATTAATTACTGGAAGTGATTGTCTTTCGGATATTAATATATTTGAACAATTAAAGAATAATTTAAGATTGAGTTTTGATTTTGAGAATCTTATTGATATTTTAGAAGTGATTGGAGAAAAAAATAGGAAAATAATACCAATTTTTATTGATGCACTAAATGAGAGTTGGAAGCCGCAATTATGGAAATCTGTTTTGCCTATATTGCATAAAAAAATAAGTGAAAAGAATTATGTACGTTTGGCTGTCTCGTTCAGGAGTGAATATCAAAATTCAATTCTTCCAGATGGATTCTTGAAACTGGATGATATTGTAAAAATAGAACATAGAGGATTTAGAGATAATCCGTTTGAGGCTGCGAGACAATTTCTTATCTATTATGGAATACAGTTTACTCCGCTACATATGTTTAATGCTAACGTTTACAATCCGTTGTTTTTAACATTGTATTGTAAAACATATCGTGGGGATGAAGTAGAGTTGCCAGTATTGTATGAGAGGCTTTTAGAAAAGACAAATTCCAACCTTCATCTGAAGTTGGCAAAAACTATTGAATTAGCAGGTTATGATCAATCAGATAACATCGTTCTGCCGATAGTGGAAGCTATATCTAAGCAGACTCTTCTTACGGGGAAGCGTCATTTTGAGAAAAGCGAAATAGAATCAATGCCAATTTGGAAAACATTAGGATTGGTAGCTAGACCATTTATTACACAGCTTATAAGGGAAAATATTCTTCACGATTATGAATTGGATGGTAAGAATTATGTATATTTTGCATTTGATCAGATGAATGATTATTTCTCAGCAAAGACAATTCTTTCAATGTTTCATACAGAAGAAGAAATTAGAAAATATGTTTGTGAGAAGGTATTAGGTATTATTGATGGAAAATTTAAAAACTGGGGAAGTGAGGATTTATTCACACATGTTTGTGCGTTGTATGCCAAAAAATTTGGAAAAGAGTGTATAGATATTATACAATCTATAAACGACGAAGCAGATAGAGCAAATTTGTTTAGAATATATATCGAATCTTTTGAATGGAGAAATAAAATTTACTTATCTATTTCAGAATTATTAAAATTATGTAATGAGTATTCTATAGAACCAGCAATTTTATGGAATGCGTTTATAAACAATTCAGTGAAGAAAGGTCATTTGTTAAATGCAGATACTTTATACGATGTATTAAAAAGATATCCACTTGCTAAAAGGGATTATCTTTGGACAATTTTCATTAATGGGAGAAATACAGATGATGATCGTTTGATTCAGTTGATCAAAATTTATAACAAAGGAGAAGTATTTGAAGTTTCTGATAAAGAACAAATAAGGTTATTGTTGATTCTTTTTTCATGGGTACTTACTTCTTCGAACCGTTGGCTTCGTGATACAACCTCAAAGGCTATGATCGAAATTTTAAAAGACCATTTTGAGTATACAGAGTATCTTTTGAAATTATTTTCTGATGTAAATGATCCTTATGTGATTCAGAGACTTTATGGGATTGTATTTGGAGCTTGTGTAAAGCGTAAGGGTAAAAACAAGGAAAGGTTTAAATCATTGGTTTGTTTTGTATTTGAGAATGTATTTGATAAAGAGATAGTATATCCGGATATTTTATTGAGAGATTATGCAAGACTTATTATTGAACGATATTTGGTGGAATATCCAGATGAATTACAAGATTATGAATTTGAAAAAATAAAGCCACGATATAAATCAATTCCTATTCCAGATATAGATGATCAAAAATATGTGGATAAAAACTTTAAAAACGGGATATGTTATATTCTGTATTCTATGCAATTTGAAGGAATAGGAATGTATGGAGATTTTGGAAGATATGTTTTTCAAAGTGCATTGCGAAATTTTAAGGTAGATGACTACAAAATATTCAATTATGCAATGTATTACATTATTAATGAATTGGGTTACCAAGGGAAGCTGTTCGATGATTATGATGGATTTGTGAATCGCTTTTCATATGACAGACATCGTGTGGTAAAGATAGAACGTATTGGTAAGAAGTATCAGTGGATTGCTATGTATAATATATTGGCTCGAATCTCAGATTATTATCCTATGAAGAGTTGGTTTTCGGAGAAAGAGGAAAGTATATCATATGATGGCCCATGGGAACCTTACGTAAGAGATTTTGATCCAACGTTGAATATGTATAATTTATCGTGTAATGATGCACCTTATTTTTTGCAAGTTAATGAACATATAAGGAAGGCTATTCAAGAGAATAATACCATTAGGAAAAGTTCTGCATTTGATGAAGATGCATGGACGAATTCTAATTCGATTTTCTTTGAATATCAGAAGGAAGACTTGTTATTGACTGATAGTGAAGAAAATCAATGGGTTGTTTTGTCTAAATATGCCGATACTGGTAGAAATGATTTGGCATATGATAAATTTTTGGTGTGGAATTGGTTGTACGGATATTTTGTTACAGACGAACAATTAACCATATTGAAGAAGTATGCAGATGAAAATATAAATTTGCTTAATAGTGATATTGCCGAGATTCCACAAACATATGCTTTATATAGTAGAGAATATCCATGGTCGAGTGGGAGTAAATCGGTGTTAGATTGTCAATGGAAAGAAATTGAACTAGAGACCAGTGAAACAAAAACAGTTACTAAAACTATTGAAGAACCACAGTTTTCATGGATAGATGCATTATTGAACAAGTACTCAGGTAGGAATGATACTTCAGAAACAGACTTAGATGAGGACTTTAACATTCCGACTGTTACTAGAACGTACACAAAAGAAGAACCAGTGACAATAGAGTTAGGTAGTATACTGAATGCTACACAGGATTTATTATGGGAAGAAGAATTTGATGCATCTAAAGAAGATGCCCTTTCTTATTCCCATCCATGTGCTGAAATTATTAATACGTTAGGTCTTAAACAAAAGAAATATGATGGGTATTATTACGATGAATCGGATGTACTCACTGCTTTTGATACTGACTTGACTAAACAAAAAGCTGGATTGATTATTCGGAAAGAAGCTTTGGATAAATTTTTGAATATTAAGAATCTTCATCTTGTATGGTTTATAAACGCATCTAAGGAGATACATGGCAAAAAGCGCATGGTTACTAAGTTCACAGATTGGACTGGATTATTAGAATATACTGGTAATTCGATACAGGGTAGTTATTATAGCGTAGGAAAAAGAATTAAAGGAGTATATTCTTATAAAAAATAACAAAATGTAATGTTGATAAGAATAAAAGTTGCAGTTTGTTTGCCAAATAAAAATTTTTATTAGAGGATAGTAAAACTTGCAGGCTGGTGAAGGGTAAGATATAATCAATATATATTTAGACGAAGAAGGTGACGCAGTGAAAGTCGATTTTATAGAATTAACGAATTTTAGAGGTATTCAGAAACAAAGAATCACATTTGAAAATAAAAATTTTGTTGCGTTGATAGGAGACAATGGTAGTGGAAAGACAACCATACTAGAGGCAATTACAAAAGGGTTTGTACCGGTATTAAGAACAGTTAATGCAGAAGCAATGAAAGAGTGCGATTTGGCAAATAAGGATATAAGGAATGGAGCTAATGGAGCAGCAGTTACTCTAGGGATAACATTGGATGGCGAAAAATATATCTGGACAAACAGACGCAGATTATCATCGCAGCAGCCGTTTGAAAATGCAGGAGATGTAAAAGCGGAAAATGCAAAATCTTTAAAAGAATTGAAATCCAAGTATTCGCAATGTGTGGAAGAGAGAAAGCTGCCATTGATTCTTTACTATGGAACAGACAGAATTATACGAGAAGTACCACAAAGAGGACATATAAAAAACTTTCAGGTAACAGATGCTTTAAGAAACTGTTTTGATAATGTCAATTATTTTAGAGACTTTTATGATTGGTTCAAGACAGAAGAGGATATTGAACTTCGAGGAATTCGTGAAAATCCAGATTATAAGAATCCAAAATTAAATTGTGTAAGAACTGCTTTGGAAAGAATGATAAAGGGATATTCCAATTTAAGGATTGAGTTAGCACCGTCAAGAATGGTGATGACAAATTCAGAAGGAGTAGATCTCCAGATTGATCAGTTAAGTGGAGGATATAAAGCAGTTTTATCGGTTATTGCAGATATTGCAAAGAGATTATCAATGGCAAATCCGGATTCGTTGAATCCATTGGAAGAAGAAACTGTGATTTTGATTGATGAGCTGGATCTGCATCTGCATCCAAAGTGGCAGAAAGAAATCGTTGCTGATTTAAAAAGAACATTTCCTAATAGTCAGTTTATTGTTTCTACACATTCTCCATTTATCGTTCAGTCATTGGATGCTGACGAATTATTTGATATTAAAATAATGCAGTATGCAGAAGAAGAAGGTAATTACAGAGGATGGAGCATAGAAGCTATTCAGGAGCATAAGATGGGTGTAGAACCTAAAACCGCTATTTTCAATCAGCATTTAGAAGAATTTTCAGCAGCAATGGATGAGGAAGATTATGAAAAAGCAAAAATGCTTTACGATGAGTTAAAGGAAATGGTGAGTCCAGGAAGTAACGAAAGTAAGATTTTAAAACTGGATATGGAGATGATTGAAGCAGATGATAAAGCTTGAACGAGGAGAAAGACCAAAAGAACTCACAGATGAAGTCTGTGAAGAATTAAAAAAGTTGTATGCAGAAGATAGGGATAAAGATGTCTGGAATTCAACTAAAATTAAGAAGCCATTAAAAGAAGCTATGCTTGATATGAGCCATGGAAAATGTTCTTATTGTGAGTGTAGGTTAGAGATAGAATCTAAAGATGCGACAATCGACCATTTTTTGCCGAAGTCTAAAAATCCAGATGAGGTAGTAAGCTGGGAAAATCTTTTTCCATCTTGTTTACGATGTAACAGAAAGAAAAATAATCGTGAGGAAAAAATTATTAATCCATGTGAAAATGAACCAAAGGACTATCTTGGAATTATAAATGCTAATCGTTTCAGATTTAAAGCAATTGATTCCGATGGAATTGGAGAAAATACGATTGATGTAATAGGACTCAATGATATTCGACGAGTAATGGTTCCGAGAATGGAAGAGTGGGAATCATTAAAAGAGCGTCTAATGGAGATTGAAGCTGATTTGAAAGAAGAGGGATTTAAAAAGAAATACAAAAACAGATTACGAAAAATAATGGAAAATTGTTTACCAGATGTGTCTTATTCAGCAACTAAAGCGACAAATCTTTTAAATGATGATACTTATAACGAAATAAAAAATATTCTTCTGGAATCGGAACAGTGGACAGCTGATTTAAAAAAGTTAGAGGAAGATATAGAACATATCGCATTAAGATTGGTATAATAACAAGACTCCCACATGATTTATATTAAGTATATTTCATGGGGAGTCATTTTTATGTATGCGTTCCGATTACATAAGCATAGAAGAAAAAATTCGTTATTTTTCAGATTGTGTAGTAGCTTCTTCAGAAACAGAATCTTTCTTTTTTCTGGATTTACCAGAAATCATTTTATGACCAGAGTAGATAGCCATAATCATACAGAGAAGAGAGCTGCAAGCAAAATATTTGTGAGCCCTTTTCATGTTTTTATAGCCGGTATAAAAGGTTCCGATCATGGCTGCCAATGCACCAAGTGACCAATATTTATGTGCTTTCATTTGAATATACCTCCTGCGTTTTTTTATATAATACCTCTTTTTGGAAAGTATGAAAACAGGGAAATTTATAAATTCTGTTCTTTCTCAATCTGTTGTTCCTGCTCGTGACTCTTCTCAAGGATTATATCAATATTAGCGGAAACGGTATGAAGCTCCCGTTCATAATCCCGGTGGTTAGAAAAATTTTCCCGTTGTGTATCTCGCAATTCAATAAGCCGGTCTTTTTCAGCATAGAGGGCTTTCATAGAAGGAATCTTATTTCTGGCAGATTTTTCTTTCAGTGTTCGGAGAGCTGTATCATAAAGAGAAAGCTCTGCCCGGTGTTCTTCGTAAAATTTATCCTTATTGCGGCTCTTGCGGTAGTCGGCATATACGTTTTTGTATGTAAGGTACTGTCCGGTAAAATGTATTTGCTCATTCACATCTTTAAGCTGCTGTTCTGTATTCTTTAAAGATTTTCTGGCGGCATTGGTCTGATCAGATGCCTGGTCAAGTGCAGTATGGAAATCTTCAAGAGAGTCATATCCATGTTCCTGAATATAGGCAACCGTCTGAGCCATCTGTTTTAAATTGGAGAGTTTGACTTTTTGAGCATAGGCTTCACTCTGCTGTGCTTTGATACAGGTCTGTAAATCTATCACAAGTCGGAGATTTGATTTTGTGAAAATGAACGGTACAGGAATATCGGAAGCATCAGGGGAAAGTGCTGTCTGTAAATCTTTTGTAGTAGCTGTAACTTGCGGTTCTTCAATTTTCATTTTCCTATCAGAGAGTGATTTTGCATTTTCCTTAAATGTCTGTAATAGAAAATCCTCTTCATATCGTGTTCCGAGATTACGTCCAGTGATATATTTTTTTCTGCCTGGATGAAGATAGCTGTACCGGTTTCTGCTGATCTTGAAGATGATATGATATTTTTTATCGAGGATTTGTGCAAACTCTTCTGGTGACTTGGCGGTGCTTGCAGCATCATCAATAGCATCCTGGAGAAACTGTTTCTCTGTCTGATAGCGAGTCTCTTTTGGAGTGATGCCGTCTTCAAGCATTTTCTGGTTGAGCTTATCAAGTTTTTCCTGTCCACGACGCTGTGCCCAGTATTCTTTTTCCGTGATTTTCCTTTCAGCAGGAGAGAGCAGATCAACTTGATGCAGACCTTCTTTCTGGCACATGTCCATAACATCTTGTTTTAAGTGAGCAAGGTAGGCTGTGCTTAGGTGGTGTTTATATCCGGCTTTTGATTCACAGTCAAATTCCATATAGGGTTCTTGGGGTACGTCATATTTCCGAAGGCTGTTGATCACAATATGTACATGGATATTGCCACTTTCGTTGTGACCATCTGTATGTGTGCAGACTAAAGCCTGATGACCAGGAAAGTTCTTCTTTGCAAAAGTCAGTCCCAGCTGCTGTGCCCGTTCACCGGTCAGTCCACATTCCTCTTTGTCTTTCGGGTCAAAGCTGATAATGTAATGATGAGACTTGATCTCATTGAACTTTTTATTTTTATGGTAATAGCTGTTTAGTTCCTGACATTCAGATGCAAAGGTAAACGGATCACAGTTTAGACCATTCAGGTAATATTCATCTCGTAATATCATGTGTCCCTCATCATCGAGGATTGGCTTTTGGGTGTATTCATTATGCTGGAAGATGAGATGCCGTTCAGATTCTCCATAGTCAGCATTTTTGCTTGCGATATGTTTAATCACTGCCACGGAAATCACCTGCCATTCTCATCACTTCATATTTCATTTCATAAATATAAATATCCCGGAGAGATTTTTTTATTTCTGTTCTCATTTCTGAGGAGATAATTCCACCTTGATTAAAATATCGGGCAATCTGATTGAGGTTGCTTCCTATCTTACCCAATTCACCAATCAGCTTTTTTATTTCTTTGACATCTGCACCAATCTCAAATTTAGTATTGACCTGTCCCTCCATAATTTGTTTTCGCATATATTCGGAAATAGTCATGTCTGCCTGTTCTGCCGTATTTTCTATAATAGAAAATTCTGTATCAGTCAGTCGGATTGTTACCCGGTGTTCCTGTTTCATATCAGATTCTTTTTGTGGTCGTGTCATTAGATACTCCTTTCTGCATATAGGTTCCACACAGGAAAGAAAAAAATTACAGCTTGCTGTGAAAGCAAGTGATGAAGAATCATCACGCTGTGACCATGGCAATGGGAACCAATACGCATATCTTTGATTGCGGTCGAGGGTATGGGGAAACGAAATCCCCATCAAGTTGCAAGGCAGAAAAAATCCCGGAGGGGTTTTTGTCTGACATTGCGAAACTTGCTCTGAAAAAGTAGAAAAGCCATTCATAATAAAAGCCGATTATTTAAAGGGAATGGTAATAGCGAAAAGGAAAAGATTTATATGAGATATGTAATTGTATGACGTACTTTCCCAAAAGATAGTCCCTTTCAAAAAAGTACATTCTTGATGAAGATTTTAGGAAGTGTTACTTTTGATTTAAATATTCAGAAAGGGTAAAGCGAATGAAAAATATAGAAATCGGGCCAATCCGTCCACCTTCAGAAAGTAATAGTTTGTTGGTGCGAGTTACAAGAGGATGTCACTGGAATAAATGTTATTTTTGTGGACTATATAAGTCTATGTGTTTCTCTATGCGACCAATAGAAGAAATTATAGAGGATATTGAAAAACAGGCACAGTTTTATAAAGGGAAAAAGATTATATCCTGCTTTTTGCAGGATGGAGATGCGCTGGTGCTAAAGACAGATTATCTGCTTCGCATTTTGGAAACAATCCATCAATATTTTCCAGATATACAATATATTACTTCTTATGCTCGTGCTGACAGTATTACTCGGAAAAGTCCGTCAGAATTAAGGATACTGCGAGAAGCCGGACTGAATCATATTTATTCTGGAATAGAGACTGGTTCAGACCAAATTTTGAAACTTATTAACAAAGGGTTTAATGCGGATACGGCTGTGAAAAGTGGGTGTATGGCGAAAGAGGCAGATAGTAAATGAACATATTATAAATCTGCTTTTGGAAGTAAGAGGAAATTTACGGACGGACAAGGAGAAAATGCTGTCAGATATTAATCGCTTTTTGAATTTACCAGCAAATGAAAAACTCCTGTTTGTGATCGGCAGGCGGTTTAACATTTTTTTCATGTTGGATGATTTGAACAATCAAGAATTACATAAAAAAGCAGAAGGAGCTTTACAGAAAATCTTAAATAAAAATCCAGAAGTAGACTTTACGGTACTTTGCAATTATATACGGCAGTCACAAATTTAGAATTAGAAATAACAAAAACGGGTATAGCAAATATATTTATCTATACTCGTTTTTGCAAGTAGAAAACTTTATACTAATTTGAACAGCATGGACTTTTTACATCCAGTCCGTCAAGATAGTTTTTTCCCCATTGGCATAGAGCATCCAGAATGGGGATAACGCTTTTACCAAAGGGTGTAAGAGAATAAATTGTCTTTGGCGGTTTTTCGGGAATAACCTCTCGATGAATCATTCCGCAATCCTCCAAATCATGGAGCTGGCTGGAAAGCATTTTTGGGGTGGCGTTTGGTATTAAGCGTTGCAGTTCCATGTAATGCAAAGGTTGATCAATCAGATGCCAGAGAATGAGAGGCTTGTATTTACCGCCGATCAGTGACAGGGAGGCTTCTACCGGACAATTAAAATGTATTTGTTTATCTTTCATTATGAGTTCTCCTTTGACAAGGGCGCTATCTTTTTTGATAGTGACTATCAAAAAAGTGCATTCTTGTGGTTTTTCTTTTTGGTGTTACAATAAGTTTATAGTTGGTTGACACATTTATATTACAACAGAAAGGATTGAAATACTATGGATTTTATCAATATTGCAAAGAGCCGCAGCTCTGTGCGTGATTACAACAACAAAAAAGTAGAGCCTGAAAAACTGGAAAAAATTCTGGAGGCTGCTCATGTGGCTCCGACAGCCGCGAATCTCCAGCCCGTTCATTTGATCGTTGTCCAAAGCGAGGAAGGTCTTGCTAAAATTGGTAAGGCCGCAAATATTTATGGAGCATCTTTGGCGATTATTGTCTGCGCTGACCATGACAAAGCATGGGTACGTCCGTTTGATGGAAAGCAGACTGGTGACATTGATGCTTCGATCCTGACAGACCATATGATGTTGCAAGCGACAGAACTGGGACTTGGCACAGTTTGGGTTTGCTACTTCAAGCCGGACGTACTTCGGAAGGAATTTACGCTTCCTGATAATCTGGAACCAATCAATATTCTGGTTATCGGCTATTCGGATGAAGAGCCTGCCGACAGGAACCGTTTTGAAGCACAGCGTATTGCGATGAGTGAACTGGTTTCATATGAAAACCTGTAAAAAAATATTTGGCGCAGCCCCATTATAGTTTACGGGGCTGCGTTTTATCGTTCTGAAATATGAGCATAGGTTTCTTTCAGTATCCATTGGATATGTTCATCCTGCAGGGAATAAAATACCCGTTTTCCTGCTTTGCGGGAACGGACTAATTTTGTAATCCGGAATGCATGGAGTTGATGAGATATGGCAGAATTAGTAAGGGATAGTGTTTTTGCAAGGTCATTGACACATTGTTCGCCCTGCATTAATTGCCAGAGGATTTTCGTACGTGTGAAATCGCCCATAGCCTTATGTAGTTCACTCAGTTTCTCCAATTCAAAGGCGTTTGGAACGTCAAAAGTAATATTTTGTGGTTGGCTCATAATATATCTCCAATCTGTGAAAAGCTGTTTGACAGATAAAATTTAGGTGAGTATCATAGTTTAAGGAAGGAGTTGATTGATATGCCGCATTATAATCTGCCTCATAATCATGGGCAGAATATCGAACGAGTTTTAGATAATATGCCTTCGGCAGAGGGCTTTCAGGATATATCTTTTTTGTTTCAGCAGCTTGGCGATTCAACACGTTTAAGGATTTTGTGGCTCTTGTGCCATTGCGAGGAATGTGTATGCAACATAGCGGCGGCTGTTGACATGAGCGCTCCGGCTGTGTCCCATCATCTGCGTATTTTAAAGAAAAGTGGAATTATTATTAGCCGCAGAGAAGGAAAAGAGGTATATTACACCCTTTCAGATAGCCCGCAGGCAAAATTATTACATCGTTCTGTTGATGCGTTATTTGAAATATCCTGTCCGACAAATCAATAATCTAATTCCTTATCCAACGGAAGTTTGAGGAAATGCGCCGCTTTTACTTCAAAATGCGGCGCATTTCTAAACCAGTTAAGACAGCGAGGATGCGTCTAACCGTTTTACTTTCATGGCACGAATTGCGTTTAAAATAGCAATAACAGAAACACCAACATCAGCGAACACAGCCGCCCACATATTTGCATATCCCAAAGCCCCTAAAATCAGTACCAGGAATTTTACACCTAAAGCAAATACGATATTTTGGTTTGCGATGCGGATGGTCTTTCTAGCAATTCGTATTACAGAGGCAATTTTGGAGGGCTCGTCTGTCATTAAAACAATATCAGCCGCTTCAATCGCCGCATCAGAACCCAAACCGCCCATTGCAATTCCTACATCTGCCCGTGCCAGCACAGGAGCATCGTTGATTCCGTCTCCGACAAATACCAGTTTTCCTTTTTCGCTTTTTTGTTTCAACAGTTCCTCTACCCGTTCAACTTTATCCGCAGGAAGAAGTTCCGTATATGCCTGATCCAGACCGAGACGGGCAGAAACTTTCTGACCTACGGCATCTGCGTCTCCGGTAAGCATAATAGTTTTGCGAACACCGGAAGATTTCAAATCCTTGATTGCCGCTGGAGCATCTGTTTTGATTTCATCCTCAATGACAATACATCCGGCATATTTGCCGTTACAGGCAATGTAAACAACCGTACCAATGGAAGTGCAAGGGATATAACGAATGTTTTCTCGTTTCATTAGTTTAGCATTGCCAGCCAGAACTGTATTATTGTCAATGACAGTACGCACACCGTGTCCTGCAACTTCTTGAATATCCCCGATGCGATTATGGTCGATCTCTTTTCCGTATGCCTTTTTTATGGAAAGCGAAATCGGATGATTAGAATAATCTTCTGCGTATGCGGCAAGTTCCAAAAGCTGTATGTCTTTTATGCCGTTTGGATGAATCTCACTGACAGCAAAAGAGCCTTTTGTCAAAGTCCCTGTTTTATCAAAAACCACATATTCAGCATGAGCTAATGATTCCAGATAATTGCTGCCTTTTACCAAAACACCGATTTTAGATGCTCCCCCAATACCACCAAAGAAACTAAGCGGTATGGAGATAACAAGCGCACAAGGACAGGAGATAACCAGAAAAGTTAATGCCCGGTAAATCCATATGCTGAATGCCTGTCCAGTAATAAATGGGGGAAGGATTGCCAGAGCTAATGCCGCAAATACTACAGCAGGGGTGTAGTAGCGGGCAAAGTGGGTAATAAAATTCTCTGTCCGTCCTTTTTTATCACTTGCATTTTCTACTAGATCAAGAATTTTTGCTACGGTGGATTCTCCAAATTCCTTAGTTGTGCAAATTGTTAAAATCCCGGTCTGGTTAATGCAGCCACTTATGACTTCCATTCCCGGCTCTACCTCACGAGGCATGGATTCTCCGGTAAGCGCAGAGGTATCTAATGCAGAGGAACCTTTCAGAATAGTTCCGTCCAGTGGAATCCGTTCTCCCGGTTTTACTATGATTGTGTCTCCAATTTGGACTTCATCAGGATCGACCTGTATCAATTCCCCATTACGCTGTACATTCGCATAGTCCGGACGAATATCCATTAAACTTGCAATGGATTTTCGAGATTTGGAAACGGCATAAGACTGGAACCATTCACCAACTTGATAAAACAACATTACAGCTACGCCTTCTGAATGTTCTCCCAGAACCAATGCGCCGATAGTGGCAATCGTCATTAAAAAATTTTCATCGAATACCTGTCCATGAAGAATGTTCGTGATTGCTTTCCATACAATATCCCATCCAACAACAATGTAGCAGATAAGGAAGATGCCTGCCTCCATATATTTAGGAAGGTAAAACAGGCTGCCTGCAAAAAATAGAATTGTCGCTATGACAATTCGTGCAAGCAAATGTTTTTGCTTTCGTGTCATAATCTATAGTCTCCTTTCTGATGTAAAAACACCAGCTACCGGGATACGGCAGCCGGTGTCCAGCTTCGTTTATATCTTTACAGTTACATCCGGCTCGATTTTTTTGATCAGTGCCTTTGCTTCGGTCAGGATAGCATCAAATTTGTCATCCGGCGCTTCGAGTATCATTTTCTGGTTCATAAAGTTTACGGATACATTTGTGACGCCATCAATCTTCTTTACAGCAGTTTCGATCTTTGCGGCACAGTGTCCGCAGTCAAGATCGAGTAACTTGATTGTTTTTTTCATAAGGATTATTCCCCTTTCTTAGTAATTTTAGTTGGTTTGACATGACTGAACAATTAAAAGAATGTTTAATCGTTCATGCCGCAAGTATATGCACGATAAAGGAAAAAGTCAACGGATTGGAAACAGATATTACCTTTTGGATCGCAAAACCTACTGATTGGATTTAGAGAAAAAATATATTTCTTTTTGGATAAAAAATACTTCCCTATGGAGCGTACAAAACGTAAATCCAGTGTTTATAATGACTACGTTCCCTACGGGGGACGGGTACCCAATTTTAAAGAGAAAGAAGGGATGAAATTGAAAAAAGAGCAATTTGATGTTACAGGAATGACTTGCTCTGCCTGCTCTGCAAGAATTGAAAAGAGCGTGAGTAAACTTCCCGGAATAAAAGAAGTATCTGTTAATTTATTAAAAAACAGTATGGTTGCATCTTATGATGAATCTATTTTAGATACATCGGGAATTATTCAGGCGGTAGAAAAAGCAGGATATGGTGCAATTCCAAAAACACTTGCACAGAGTGGTAGTAAACCTGCTGTTGCGGCTGGAAAACCAGAAATTAGTACGGCGCAGAAAGACTATAAACAAATGAAACAACGCCTGCTTTTATCTGCTGTTTTTACGATACCTTTGTTTTATATATCAATGGGGCATATGATGGGGTGGCCACTGCCTGCATTTCTTCTTGGAATGGAAAATGCAATGAGCTTTGCTTTTACGCAATTCCTGCTTTTAATTCCTGTAGTATTTGTGAATTTTAAGTATTACAAGATGGGATTTAAGACATTGCTTCATGGTTCTCCAAACATGGATTCTCTGATTGCTATTGGCTCCAGTGCGGCAATTATTTATGGGATTTATGCTATTTACAAAATAGGGATTGGATTTGGACATGGAGATATGGAAACTGTCCACAGCTTTATGATGGATTTGTATTTTGAATCAGCAGGCATGATTCTGACACTGATCACATTAGGAAAGACGCTGGAGGCACGTGCAAAGGGAAAAACATCAGACGCAATTACAAAGCTGATGAATTTAGCCCCTAAAACGGCAGTTGTTGAACGCAATGGACAGGAGATTACGATTCCGGTAGAGGAAGTACAAGCTGGCGAAACGCTGATTGTGAAAGCTGGAGAAGCAGTGCCAGTGGATGGCGTAGTGGTAGAAGGGGCTTCTTCTGTAGATGAATCTGCCTTAACAGGTGAAAGTATTCCGGTGGAAAAGCGTATAGGGGATAAAGTTATCGGTGCAACCTTGAATAAGTCCGGATATTTTAAAATGCAGGCTACAAAGGTTGGGGATGATACAACGCTTTCGCAGATTGTCCATCTGGTGGACGAAGCTACAAGTTCAAAGGCTCCAATCGCAAAATTGGCAGATAGAGTAAGCGGGGTATTTGTACCAGTGGTTATCAGTATCGCCCTGGTTTCGGCTATCATATGGCTGTTGTTGGGATATGGATTTGAATTTGCTCTTTCTATTGGAATTTCAATTCTGGTTATTTCCTGTCCATGTGCGTTAGGGCTTGCCACACCTACGGCAATTATGGTGGGAACTGGAAAAGGGGCAGCAAATGGTATCCTGATAAAATCAGCGGAGGCTTTGGAAACAGCTCATAACATCAATACAGTAGTTTTAGATAAAACCGGAACGATTACAGAGGGAACGCCGAGTGTTACGAATCTCCTATGTAGAGATGGAATCGGACAAAATGAACTATTGCAGATTGCGGCATCCTTAGAAAAATTGTCAGAACATCCGCTGGCAGAGTCGATTGTGAAAGAAGCTGAAAACGAGAGAATTTCTTTCCTTCCTGTTGAAAATTTTAGACAGGTTCCCGGACAGGGAATTATAGGAGAAATAGAAAACGAGATTTGCTTTGCTGGAAATCGCAGATTGCTTGAGGCAAATGGCATTTCTGGAGGAGTCTTGCAATCGCTTGGGGATGCTATGGCGGAAGAGGGAAAAACACCATTATTTTTTGCACGTGGTAAGGAACTGATGGGTGTGATTGCTGTGGCAGATGTTGTAAAACCTACCAGCCGTCAGGCAGTCCAGGAATTGTCGGGTATGGGAATTGAAGTGGTAATGCTGACCGGGGACAATAGGAAAACAGCGGAAGCAATTCAACGTCAGGTTGGTGTAAATCGTGTTGTAGCGGAAGTCTTTCCACAGGACAAAGAGAAAGAAATCCGCCGTTTGCAAGACAGTGGAAAAAAAGTGACGATGGTTGGCGATGGAATTAATGACGCCCCAGCGCTTGCAAGGGCAGATGTGGGGATTGCCATTGGAGCAGGAACAGATATTGCAATAGAATCGGCAGATATTGTTTTAATGAAAAGTGATTTGCTCGATGTATCTACGGCGATCCAACTTAGCAAGGCGGTAATACGCAATATCAAGCAAAATCTATTTTGGGCGTTTATTTATAATATCATTGGTATTCCGGTGGCAGCAGGATTGTTTTATCTGCCATTTGGATTGAAATTGAATCCAATGATTGGAGCATTTGCCATGAGTTTCAGTTCCGTATTTGTAGTGTCGAATGCACTGCGGCTTAGGTGGTTTAAGGCAAAGCATACGTCCCATGAAAATACAGATATGGAATTTAGACAGGAAAATGATAAAAAAGAAAACAAAGGAGCGAGTCAAATGGAAAAAGTATTAAATATTGAAGGTATGGTTTGTATGAATTGTGTAAAACACGTGGAGAAAGCATTAAGAGAGCTTGCGGGAATCAGTGAGGTCACAGTCAGCCTTGCAGAGAAATCTGCACGTATTCAACTTAACGGAGACGTATCGGATGCCATGTTGAAAGAGGCTGTAGAGGATGCTGGTTATCAGCTTATCAGTATTCAATAAGAGGAAATTCCAATGAAAGCAAAAAAGGGAGAAGTTATTCATAAATTGAAAATTGCCAGAGGGCAGATTGACGGTATTCTGCAGATGATTGAGGAAGATCGGTACTGTGTGGACATATCCAATCAGCTTCAGGCAACACAAGCCCTGTTAAAAAGCGCTAACCAACAAATATTACAGGCACATATCCGAAACTGTGTCCGGGAGGCTTTGCAGACAGATGTTGAAAATCCGAAATTGGAGGAAGCATTAAAAGTGTTGGAGAAGATGGCACAATGATGCCGGAGGGCAGAGAGAAAAAAGGCTTTTCTGCCCTTAATTCTTCCGATTGGATTGTGATTTCTTCTTTTGGGAGCGTACAAAACAAACCGAATTTTATATACTTTAGGTGGTTAGACATGGCTAATAAACAAGGAGGTAACAGTGATGAAACAGTCACTTGATACAAGAACAAAATTATTAACAAAGAATCCAATTTCACTGATGATTGAACTTAGTATTCCGGCAGTTCTCGGTATGGTGGTGGTTGGGTTATATAACATGATGGATTCCATTTTTGTCGGGCAGATGGTAGGTGCGGCTCAGATGGGAGCTGTATCGGTATCATATCCATTTACTTTGATAAATGCAGGTTCTGCCGCAATGCTGGGCGTTGGTTCCGCTTCGGTACTTTCACGAGCGATTGGTAAAAAAGATGAAAGAACGATCAAAAAGATTATGGGAAATTTGGTGGCAATGGTACTTTTATTGTCAGTAATTTATACCATTGTAGGAATGGTGTTTACCCGTCAGCTTTTATCTCTTGCTGGAGCAAGCGATAATATTTTAAATTATGCAGAAAAATATCTGCGGATCGTATTTGCAGGCTCTTTGTTTGTGAATTTTTTCCAGAGTGCTAATATGGTCATTCGTGGGGAGGGTCAGTTAAAAAAGGCAATGACAATTATTGCCAGCGGTGCCATTTTGAATATTATTCTTGATCCAATATTTATTACAGTTTTGAAGCCTTACGGTTTGGGCATCGAGGCGGCAGCATATGCAACGGTGTTTTCACAGTTTGTTCAGGCGGTTATTACGTTATGGTATTTCAGAAAGAAAAGTCCTAATGTAAAGATTGGACGTATTCGGATTGATGGAGAGCTTCTGCCGCAGGTTCTTTCTGTTGGCGTATCTGCGTTATTGATGCAGATATTGACATTAGTACAGCAAACAGTCATTTATCGTGTAGCCGCTAATTATGGAGGGGAAAATTCACAGATCCTTCTCGGTGCGGCGCTTCGGTTCTGGAATTTCTCTTTTGTTCCATTATGGGGAATCAGTCAGGGATTCCAGCCAGCGGCAGGAACGAATTATGGTGCAAAGGAATATGACAGGGTAAAAACTCTGACACGTGTATTTATTGCTGCCGCCACAATACTATCCCTTGTATTTTATATTCCGGCAGAACTGTTTCCGGGTAAAGTATTGTCTATGTTTATTACAACGCCAGGTGTAGCTGCTTCTGGGGCAACGAATTTCCGTATTATGTTCAGCACCTATATTTTTCAGGGAAGTTTTCTGATTGCTGTGACATTGTTCCAGTCTTTGGGCAAAGCCAATAAGGCGACGTGGTTGGTATTGTTCCGTCAGATTATTTTGTTTATCCCTCTGTGTATTGTCCTTCCGATGGTGGGCGGTATGGGTATTCGTGGTGTATGGCTGGCGATTGCCCTGACAGATGCAATTCTTGTAGTGATTACTGTTTTGATGATGCTTTCAGAATTTCGGAAGATGCCCGGAACCAACGGAATAAAGCAATAGGGGGAATTAAAATGTATCTTTCAGATGGCAAAAAAGAAACCCAATATATTGTTAAAGACATTGGGCTTCCTACAGGAATTGAAAAACGTCTGGAAGCTCTTGGAATGACTCGTGGTACTTCTGTCACAGTTTTGAATAGTAAAAGCAAGGGGATTTTGATTGTAAAAGTACGGGGAACACGTTTTGCACTTGGGCGCAATATAACAGAACATATTTCGGTTGCTATGTAGGAGGGATGAATTTCGATGAAAGAGAATTTGACAATCGGCTTCATCGGGAACCCAAACTGTGGAAAGACAACACTTTTTAATGCTTATACAGGCGCAAATTTAAAAGTGGCGAATTGGCCGGGGGTTACTGTCGAAAAAGTGGAAGGAGCAATCAGAGATCATAATCTGAATATTCGTCTGGTTGATCTTCCGGGTACATACAGTCTGACTTCTTATACAATGGAAGAGCAGGTATCCAGACAGTTTATATTGAGTGATGAAGTTGATATGATTATTGACGTGGTAGATGCTTCGGCACTGGAGCGTAATCTATATTTGACATTACAGTTATTGGAACTTGGAAAACCAGTAGTTATGGCACTGAATATGATGGACATTGTAGAAAAGCGTGGGATGGAAATCGACACACACAGACTGCCGGAAATGTTGGGAATCCCGGTGATTCCCGTCTCAGCGAGAAAACGGACGGGATTGGATGTGCTGCTTCATGCAGCAGCACATCATAAGGATTGCAACGATCCGCAATGTTTGGTTCACCATCATAAAGATCAGTCAAGGCATCGGCATAACCATCATGCAGAATATGCAATGGTTTACAGCGATAAGATTGAGGATAAGATTGATCTTATTATGGATGCACTGAAAATAAACTATCCAAAACTAAAAAATTACCGTTGGTATGCTATTAAGTTACTGGAAATGGATCGGGAGATTATGAAGAGTTACCCTGTTCATTTGCCAGAGGTAATTGACCGGAGCTATGAATCGGATATTATCAATGAGAAATATGATTTTATTCAAGAAATTATAAGAGAAGTGTTGGTAAATAAAGATCGCCAGGATGCTTTGACTGAAAAAGCGGATAAGGTGCTGACTCATCGTGTATGGGGTGTTCCAATCTTTCTAGGCATTATGGCGGTAGTGTTTCTTCTGACATTTACTGTTGGGGACTGGCTGAAAGGGTATTTAGAGATAGGAATTGAAAATCTGTCTCTATGGATAGAGAAAGGTCTGGTTGCAGCACAGGTAAATGAAGTAATTCGTTCGCTGATTGTAGACGGTATTCTTGCAGGAGTGGGCGGTATATTGACATTTCTTCCGAACATTTTCATTTTATTTCTTGCGTTGGCTTTTTTAGAGGACAGCGGATATATGGCGCGAGTAGCTTATGTTATGGAAGGAATTATGAGTAAACTTGGACTGTCTGGAAGAGCCTTTATTCCTATGATTTTAGGCTTTGGTTGTACAGTCCCGGCAATTATGGCATCAAGGGCACTGGAAAGCAGGCGTGATCGTTTTAAAGTAATGTTGATTACGCCGTTTATGAGCTGTAGCGCCCGCCTGCCTATCTACATACTGTTTGCAGAAATGTTTTTCAAAGAACGTGCTATGCTGGTTGCATATTCCATGTATTTGATCGGGTTAGTGGTTGCGATTTTGGTGGCCGCCATAATACATCTGATTGATAAAAAGAAATCAGAAAATTATTTGTTGATTGAATTACCGGAGTATAAAATCCCCAGTTCCAGAACAGTAGCAATTTATGTATGGGAGAAGGTAAAAGATTATCTTACGAAAGCAGGAACTACTATTTTTATAGCATCTATCCTGATGTGGATAATCTTGAATTTCGGACCACATGGATATACAACGGATATGTCGGATAGTTTCGGCGCTATTTTGGGACATGGGCTAGTACCGTTTTTTGCACCAATAGGATTGGGATTTTGGCAGATTGCGGTAGCTCTGATCGCAGGCATTTCTGCAAAAGAGGTTGTGGTTTCCAGTTGTGCAGTCTTGTTTGGAGTTTCAAACATCAATTCCGGAGCTGGTATGGATACACTGGAAGGCATATTGGGAAGTGCAGGGTTTGGACAACTCAATGCGTTCTGTCTGATGATTTTTTGCCTACTATATATTCCATGTATGGCGGCTCTTGCAACGATACGCAAGGAATCAGGAAGCACACGTTGGATGTTACTGTCCGCAATGTTTCAGTTGGTGGTGGCATGGATAGTGACATTTGCAGTTTATCAAGTTGGGATTTTAGTGTGAGGTAAGTGATATGAAGTATAAAAAATGGGTTTGTTTTGCAGGACTTTTTGTTATAGCGGTAATTGCAGGGAAAAGTTTAATTAGAAAAATGAAAGGAAAAAGCTGATGGCAAATAAATAATCAGCAGACAAATGAACATGAACATTATAGATTCAGTAAAAAATACAGCTTTTTCAGCAGCGGTACATACTGCATTAGAATATCTGGAAAAGAATCCGGAGGAAAATATTCCGAAAGCAATGCGGCTCATGGATCAAGTATTACCGGATGTTTGGTATGAGGGACAAAGGGCAGCATTTCGTAAGGCAATCGAAGAAAAAGGAAACTGGTATCAGTTGATTATGAAAGCATACCAGTTGGATGCAGGTGTGAGAAAAACATTTTTTCAGAATTTCATTGTTAATTCTACCTTGAAAGGCTCCGCAATTCAAAATGAAGTTCGTGAGAAAGAAAATTGTAATGTTCCGTGGGCTATATTATTAGATCCAACGTCGGCGTGTAATTTGCACTGTACAGGGTGTTGGGCTGCTGAATATGGACATAAGCTAAACTTGAGTTTAGAAACGATTGATGATTGAAATGGGAGCAATGTTTGTCTGGTTCTTTCATTATATGCCAGTCGGTAATGATGCTGTTCCAGAGCTTCTCCCTAACCCGGATCAAAGAAGGACAGTCTATGAACGGGTAAGAGCATTTCGGAATACAAAGCCTATTTTCAGTATGGATTTTCAGAACGATGCAGAGTATGTAGGAGGCTGTATTGCCGGAGGCAGAAGCTATTTACATATTAATGCTGCCGGGGATGTGGAGCCATGTGTGTTTATTCATTATTCCAATGTGAACATCCATGAGTGCGGATTACTGGATGCACTGAAAAGTCCGATTTTTATGGCGTACCACGATGGGCAACCATTTAATAAGAATATGCTTCGTCCATGCCCTATGTTGGAAAATCCCAATATTTTACGGGAAATGGTAAAACGTACCGGAGCAAAGTCTACGGATTTGCAATCACCGGAGACGGTAGATCATTTGTGTGATAAATGCGAATTATATGCAAAGCACTGGCAGCCTGTTGCAAATGAATTATGGGCATCTAGTAGGAAAGGAGACTAAGATGGTTATTACTGGAATCATCATTTTGGGAATTACTGTTTATGCAGTATGGGCTGTCCGAAAAGTTCGACGGGATCGTAAGAATGGTTCTTGTTGTGGCGGCAGTTGTTCGGGATGTATTGGAGAAAAGTATTGCAATAAGTAACCTTGATGGGAGCCGATGGCTATAGAGTCGTTGGCTCCTTTCCCATATTTGCACATCAGGGGAATTTAGAATATAATTCTAAATGGAGCGAAAAGTCTACTGATTGGAGCAGAATGGAATGAAGAAAAAGTATATAATAAAAAAAGCCAGAAAGTTATTGGTAGAACAGATAAATAGTAACCAGACGATAGTGAGGAACGATATGAACAATATAGAAACTATGTCAAATATGAAAGGTTTATCGGAGGTTATTCCAAAAGATAACGATGGTTACTGTACTATTTATAAGATGGATTGTGCCGATGGATTAGGACTTATGACCGTTTATCAGGTTTTTCCGGGAATCCAGCTTATTTATAATGATTTTGAGGCAACGGAATATGAATGGGAGAGTATCTTAGATAAAGATATTCTCGAAATTAATCATTGCAGGGAAGGTCGTGAGGGAAGTCGTTTATTAAGCGGTTCCTGCCTTTATTTGGGAGAAGGGGATCTGTCGATTCATACAATGGATAACTGCGCTTCGGAAATGTCTTTTCCTTTGAAGCATTACCGGGGAATTTCTGTGGTAATCAATTTAACTACAGTATCTAAAAATTCACCAGAGATTCTGATGGAGGCGGGAATTGATATTCTGGCGTTTAGAAATAAGTTCTGTGCATCCGGAGATTGCTTTATTATGCGGGCAAAGGACGAAATAGAGCATATTTTTTCAGAACTATATTCCATACCGGATTGTCTGCAAAAGCCTTATATGAAATTAAAGGTGCAAGAATTATTGTTGTTCCTTTATACAGTGGATGCAGCAAAAGAAAAGCAGAGAGAACGGTATACTTCACCTCATGTGGAAATTGTGAAAGAGATACATAAAAAATTGGTTTCCGATTTACAGAAAAGACCAACAATAGAAGAACTTTCAAAGGAATTTTTAATCAATACGGCTACTTTAAAAAATACTTTTAAGGGGATTTATGGACAGCCCATTGGAACTTATATGAAAGAGTATAGAATGAAACGAGCGGCAATTTTGCTTCGCCAGACACAGGCTACGATTGCGGAAATCTCAAATCAAGTGGGATATGAGAATCAAAGCAAATTCGCAACGGCGTTTAGAGATGTGATGAAAATAACTCCTGCAGAATACCGGAAACAGGATGAGGCACATCTTGGCGAGGATTTTTCTATTGAGGGCATGTAGAGACTGTGGTGTTGCTACAAAGGAAGAATATGTAGAAATCCTTGAATATGAAAATGAATAGAGAGCTATCAGATTATTGATAGATTATAGGGATACTTGTTAAAAGCGGGTGTCCCTATTTTATTTTATCTACTTGTAAGTAGTAAGATTGTATGTTAATATATACAATATAGATGTTGGAATCTATTCCAATATAAAAATGGAAAGGAGAAAAGACAATGAAGAAAAAATTATTAGCTACTTTATTTATGGTTTGTTTTATTTTTAGTTTTTGCCCCTAAGACGGTACATGCATACTCCTATTACTGGTATGTAAATCCGATAGATACTTTGTATTCGGACATTGCTGAGAAGAAAAACTTCTATCTTGCCGGCAAGGAGAGTAAGTATGCTTACTATTGTCATAATATGGATGAAATTGCGATCCGTGATGGATCAAATCCTACCAGGGGAATA